>ERZ746981.228-NODE-228-length-37019-cov-13.501516_pt1 | contig 37019 bp, 21 predicted proteins | sample MGYA00374948_ERZ746981 | MGnify/ENA primary metagenome ERZ746981 (study PRJEB28757, sample SAMN06711160) | food metagenome | host: microorganism | place: China:Harbin | collected 2017-01-30 | study: EMG produced TPA metagenomics assembly of the Analysis of...
TATGAGCGAGGTTTTCTTGGGCATAAACAAGGCAGGGCAGCTTTATGTAGACGCGACTCTCGACGCATCTATTACAACTTGTTTAATAAATGTTTTAGACATTTTTGAGCCAAGGAAGGAGTGATGATTAAAGTGGGCCCTGGATCATATCTATCTGACCTCCTCCAGTCACTGTATCGTGACGTAGCAGATAATACGTACAGGTAATAAGGACTCCGTGGTTCAGCATGAGGAATATATAAATTAAATTTGTTAGCAGTTGTATAAAATTTTGAATAGTCCCGAGTTTACCTTCTTTATTTCAATATTTTCGAACTGGAAGTTGCCGGATTCAAGAAGTGTTTTCGGGCTTAATACTTCTTCAATTGGTTACAAATGTGATGTTAATTGCGTATGAATTATTTCCAGCCAGTAAGTAAACAACAGAAAGAAAAGAACGGAAGGAAAATTTATGAAAGTGATGAATATGTTTAAATCCATTTAATCCTTATAAATATAGTTTTATTGGACTTTAAACAAGACTGCCCGTATTATACGGATGCCACTGTTGACAAATTTATTGGATCGAGTGCTATGATAAGGAAATAAAATATTCAAGTAAAGTGACAATCATATATACAAGAAAAGGATGCTTAGCTCGTAGAAAAGGAATTATGCTTCTGCATAATTATTATTCTTAAGATTTTCGAAATTTACGGAACCAATATATTTTCCAGGGTAAACGCTATTTTTGCTGATCATCATTTGTCAGTTCTCGAAATAGATACATTATTTATTAACATATACTAAAAATCGTTCAACGCTATTGGCATTTTCATATATCTGACAAGAAATGCAATAAGCTAAAGTGAGATTGAGTGTTCGGCACTTAGATCTGCTTCATTTTCCCATATTTATGCTTTCAAATGCTCAACCAATTATTAGTTATCAAATATTAACTGGATATTATTGGATGTGAGAAACAAAATTGATCATGAGGAAGAGTGCTACCATCATAAAAGAAGCACGTACATCGTATGAAAACTTATAGTTTGAGCATTATACAGGTGAACATCTCTTTTAATTTTAGTATCTAATTTGAACCAACACAAAACGATTTGTTTTGTAAGAAAAGCTCATAAAAAAATTAAGTAGTACATTTATGCTAAAGGTAGTGAATTTAATAGGAAGAAGAAGGCACACACTTTATACATTTTCATATTAAGACATGCTATTAGAATTATTCTGTTTCAGATTTGAGCCAATTTCTAGATTGCCGTAATTTGAAAAGGAATGGGACCAAATTCCCTATTTATTAACGTGTTTATTCTGTTTCTTGATTATTTTTATTAAGTTAGATATGCTTGCACACGAACATTAAAAAAATCAATATAATATCAATTGTAAGACCATTATATACTATGGCCTGTTATCCTTGGAGAAGAATTCTTATTTATTAGTGTTGGTTGGCTACGAGTGTAATACCGATTTTTTACAATGAATACTATTAACCAGTTAAGATCTTTTAAGTAAAAGAAATATAACCATAAGTTTCAAACGCTAAAGAAAAAAGAAGTGGAAGAGTTATGCAAAAAATAGTTATGCGTAATATTTTAGTTAATTGGTTTAAGTGTGACGCCGAGTACTTCATGAAGTTTTTGTTATAGCTAGTATTGAGTGCCTTTAAGACTAAAAAAAGGAAAAGTACAAGCGAAAAAAAATCAAGTAAGAAGATAAAATAAACAGGATAAAAAAGGGAAAGGCACATGCTTAAATACCTTTAATCCTTATGAGCAAGGCTTCCTTGGGCATAAACAAGGCAGAGCAGCTTTTTATGGTTAAATACCTTATTTATTATCCCATTGATGATGGCTTTCCTCGGAATGAGAATACAGTGCAGTTTTACATGTGCCTATGGAGAAATAATATAACCATTTAATAACACTGCTTTGACAATCAGATTATTTATAAAAGCATATCAATGTTTTCAAGATACTTCCCTTATGAATAACCTCAATGCGTTGAGAATCATATTAAAAATATAAATGAAATTAACATATACGAAACCGTATAACTTAATTTTGTGCCGGAACTTTGATATCCAAAACCAAAAGGGAGCGAGGTGGGTAGTTTTGGTAGTGCCTGATCTTTAGGATATCCTGAATGAATATAAGGACCTCTATACTTCATTCGACCATCTTGTAATGGATTGTTTCTTTCCAATGCCAAGAGCAATTGATCCGAAGGTTCAGTCAAACTTATATCATTCAAAAAAGCAGTCGAATACGTATGATTAAAGGAGTTATCGTATCGCACACTTGAATATTCACTTAGATCATCTTTTGTGCTTTTGCAGAAGGCATTCAAAAGCTGTTCCACTGTATTGTTATTATATGCCGAGCAAAACCCAAGACATTTCTTTAACACTTTATTAATGTAATAACACTTACAAAATTGATTTTTCGGGCTGCAAAAATTTTGATAAGAAGTCTTAGCTTTCAAGTGACACTCCAGATAGTACTCGTTTTCCTGAATGTGTAAAGTTAGTAAAAAGCTCACGTTAAGGTAAGATAAAAGGAGGAGAAAATGAAGCATACGCATGCTGGACCCATATTCGGAAAATAGTCATTAAAAAGTAAGTATTCAGCATTTATGATTGGGCATGCAAGCAAGTACAACAGAATAGTTCCAAACATGGCTGAACTTATCACATATCAGTATAAGATTTACAGATGAAACAACATATTACAATGTTAATATGGATAGCGACCTGCCTAGATTTTTGAATAAAATCATTTTAGACGCCTAAACGAAGTCCACTCGATATACACAGACACTAAAAAAAGAGAATCAAATCAGAAAGGGATTGATATCGAGGCATTCGGAACTGGCAAAAAAAAAATAAATTAACAAAAGGGTCATAAAGAGAGGGTGCAGCACATGAATCAGCGGCGTACATATATTTTCAGTTCGATGAACTTATGGACACCACATTCTACGAATTGAACAAATAAATCTCTTCGGAAAGGCAATCGATTAAATAAAAGATGATCCGGAAAATTTGAACGTACAAAACATCTAGCCTTATATCCTGAAATTATAAATTAGGTTGAATTCGGGGAAGAAAAAAAGAAGAAAAAGAGAAAACGGAATTCCAGATATTGTACTGCTAATATAACACAGAAATGTCACGCAGTGAAATCGTATGATCGTAAAGAATAAAGGAACGAAAACAGAACGAAATAAAGTGTTGATGGAGAAGGCGGCGAACACAATGTCGGACATTGAGCAATGTAACGGTTTCCCAGTAGGAAATGTCGGTTCAATGTAGTACGGTATTTAAATAACATTGATAATAATTGGATACTTTCCAATTTTCCGGGCTTCTTTTCCCAATCGGGAATATATAAGTAAAAAGAAAGGAAAGTATAATAATTATTTCGCGAATTGTACAATGTACGGCTTTTCCCCACGAATATAAGTTGGGAAAAAAGGGGGTAACGAAAATGCTATTATTACTTTTTAGGGAATCATAACAGCAATTTGGTGAGATTTAAAGTAATCATTGAAACCAGTTACATCGGGTGGGGAGAGTCCAGAATTCTTAACGTAAATGGCATAAATAGCGGGGGCGGGGATAAAAATAAAAGTTCCGCAAATAAGGTGGGGGTGCACCAATGAACAAGGAGATAAGTGAAAAAAAAATATTAAGATCGCAAAATTTGGATGTAGGCTTGGTATATACCCGAAATTTGACCATTCTACTCTTATTTACCAAAATTGATTTAGAGTATTTACGCAGGTGACGTTCAGAAGGGAAAGATGAAATATTTGGAATACGCTTGGAGCATTACAAAATTGGAAAAAGCCAGTAAAAAAAAATAATTTGCACACATGAAATATAGTGCGTTAAACGGCTAACCAAACAGCCGGAAAGGAAGGACAAAAAAGGAATTCAAACAAACTAAAAGTCAGATAATTCCCCCGCAACAAATGAAAAACCCTTTCATTATTTATGCTAGGGGGAGAAGATGACAACGATTATTTGCGATAATAATTTGATTCAGTATTAAGGCCTCTCTTGGAGGCTTCAAAAAAAAAGAGACACACATTTGCTATTATCCGATTTCCAAAATTTTTTTTTCCGAGGGTGCGATCCCGGAACTCTTTGATCCATCGTTATTCGATTATCCGGTCATATTTTCCCTTTACACAAATTGTCGGTATTGTTAGAACACATCTAAATTATTACCACTGAACTGAACTCATTCCCCTCGTGATCACAACTTCCTGCCTTAACAGAGCTTTAGCAAAAATTTTTTCCGCTGATGATAACCATCCTTATTGTTAAGTTTCCGGTTTCACCGTCGAGGTGATTCCTTTCAGTATTGTCATGGCATCAAAATTGTACTCATGTCTTTTTTTTTTTCTTTATTCAAATTTTTTTTTTGTATCGTTATTTCATTGTGTTACATTTGTGGAGCTTCCATCCCACTTAGCAGGTTCCAATTGCAATGTATTCAACTTTCCCATCGTATATTTGTAAGCTTATTTTAATTACTTCCCCGTTCGTTTATATATGCCAATAGTTCCGTTGAGACATTTCAGATTTCCATCTCTCCGTTTCTCCGTCTTACGCTACCTGACCCTGTTTGTAGCTCTTTCACAATTTTTTTCCTTTTCCACTTTCCCTTTTTTCCTTTTCGGAAATTCAATTGAATCAACAAGCCATACTTTTGAAGATCGGATTACAATAGTGTCACATTATAGTCATCTGATTTACACAGTAACCAAGCATTCCGGCTTAATTTGACACCCTTACTCATTTTCTCTTATCACTTGTGTTACCCACCGTTTCGTTCCGAGTCGGCGGCATCTAAACCTTTTTTTTTTAATTTATTATTATTTTGATTTTTGGGCTACCCCGCATTCTTATCTTGTGCATCATAGGAAAGAAAAAAAAAGTTGAAAAATTTTAGCTCTCTAAAAACATAGACGGAGATAACAGATATTACTATCAATTTATCTCTTTTGGCAAAAAGGACAATTGACTAATTCTAATAAGTGTTTTGCGTAACTGCTCAAAACTTCGTGCTTTTCCAACTTTATTAGAAAGCACTAAAAGGAAGGTCAATCAACAGACGGAGCAAAGACTAGGACTAAAAAAAAGGGAAAAAGAGGAGGGAAAATTTTTAGATTAGATACATGATTGGAAGGAAGTAAGAAAACTCAAAAGTCAACAGCATTTAACGAAATAGAAATATCATTGGCATTACAGGAGCATTTATAGACAGAGGCTATGGTGGAATTGCAGGCGGAAGTAGACCTTATAAGATCACACAATATGATAGATGGCAGTGAACATAATCCAGAACTTAAGAAAAACGACGGGTCAACTGCTAACAACAAAGTTGTAGGGATAACTGTTAAAATGGAAGAATCCAAAGATTCCAAAAGCTCAGATAACATCAGCGATAGCGGGAGTGTAAGCACGAGTGAAAGTTTGAAGTCGTCGGACAAGCAATCTAGACACAAGTCTAGCAATGGTGCTACAAGTGTGATTAGAAGAAGGCTACATTTTGCAGATGAAGCTCTGTGGAAAAGGTTTACCACAAGAAGGCTACAGCTGGTGGAAAGTCTCTCTTTATCATCCAAGAAAGCAAGTGAGCAATATGACCAAATCAACGTTTGTGCACACACATTGATGTCCGAATTCGGCTTTCCGGATGAGACACTATCAGAGTTCGATAAGCTAGTCAGACTGGCTATCCAGAGCGTTCGGCGGAACAAGAAACGCTCAGAGAAGAGGCAGGCACTGAAAATTCTGCAGGAAGAGCGTAAAACAAAGAGAATCAAGTTTCAACAGCAGAGAGAGAGCTCAAAGTTCTTCTCATCTCTAGTTTATGATGATAGTGAGCCTACAGATGCAATTAGTGACAACGAGCATGGAAACGCAGGATCTGTCGCTAGTGCTAGGAGCAGCACTCACTCTGCTGATGGATCGATACAAGGATCGAGTAGACTGCAATCAGTTGGTCGATTTGGTGGTATATCCTCAAATTCAAGTTTTGGGCACAATGGACCAACCTTATCCGTCCACACGGATTCACACAAACGATTTGCTAGTCCGAGCCTGTCGCGTTTGGCGATCAACTCCCTTATTGCGCCAATAATTCCAGATCACGACAAACTCCCATCGATCAAGAAGATACCGCAGAGTCCAGAGTTCGAAGTCTCTTCCCAGAAGATACTGCAGCAGATTAAGCGTTCAAAAACATGCTACGACTTTTCGTGTTCATCCGGATCTCAGGATAACACGGCAAGTTATGAGATGCTTGAAGAAATGGGCTCAGCCTGCTTGAGTGCAGCAATCCTCTTTACGCTGGAAAAGTGGTTTGACCATCTTCTCTTGGACTCGGCATCGTACATCAAGCTTCGTATGAAGAGCGACCTGACTCTTAGTTTGATCGTGAAGAACCTAGACAAGAGCTCGGCGGAGGTTAACAGACTTAGCAATTATGTTGCAGCACAGCTTTTCAAGAAATTGATTGGGGGCTGTGTGAAGGACTTTGGCTTTGATTCGGTTCTTTATCCTCTCTGTGATATTTTCCGCAGTGTTATTAGCAAGGACTATCCGCTCATTTCAAAGGAAACAAAAATGCATCAGTGGCTCAGTGAGCAACGACGTAATGGTGATGGCAATGATTCGATCTCCTCTGCAAACCAGTCACAATCATCAGAGCATCACCAATTTGGCACGTTGTCAGCAAGGGAGAGCACATTCTCTGATAATGGCATTACTTCCCCCTCATCACTTCCATCAATATTGGCATCACCTGTTGCTCATACCATAAACTTACCACCAATCAGCCGCGCATTGAAGACGGTCATCATCTCATTCAATGGACGTGACATAAAACTTTTCTACTCGCCTCAAAGCAACGCTCCACCAACAGTGGTGGAATTGATAACAAATTCTAGAACAGCATTTGGCATTTCGGACACAAGGCGACCACTTAGAATCCAGAATCGAAAGTCCGGACTTTTCGTTAACAGCGATTTTGAACTGGAGAAGATTTTCGGTGATCAATCCGACAAGATCGAGCTTCAATTAGTCTTCGGAAGTGGTAAACCGGCCTTTCTGAGTTTAAATACCGAGCCCAGCAAATCTGCCATATCTTCAACTCCTTCTTTTGCTACTCATAGCTCAAGAATCCTACCACCAGTTATTGGTACACACCATTCTTCGCTTTTAAACCATCAGGCATTTACTGGTAATCAGCTTCCACTACCGGAAACTCCTTCTGCTAATGGCAGTTTGAACTCTCCAAGTTTACACGGATATCAACGACTTGCATAAGTACATCGCTTTTTTTTTCTCTTCGAAGGACACACTACACTATGCCGCCTTATTTGTTTGCTCTCTCTTTCTTACATATATTTTCGGAATTTTCTGGGCTTTGCTTTATTTTTTTTTTTCTCTTTTCCAATTATTTTCTGGGCGATTGTATATCTAGCATCGAATGTATTTATCTAAAGGTCAGATTCCAAATAACTTCTTGCTTTTTATGGAAATCTAGTATATACGTTGTTAGAATAGAACATTAGAAGCTTTTAGCGGGCAATTCAACTGTCTCTGTAACTTTCTCTTCACCTGACTCTTGAGTGTCATCCTCTTTCGAAAGGTCACAATCTTTCCTACTACGATTTTTCAAAATCTGGTCTGGGAGCTTATCAAATCTAACTGTTAGTTCCCTTCCTTCAAACATCTTCCTATTGAACTTTTTTATAAGGGCAACTGAATCATTCTGCGATTTGGTTATACCTATTGCAAAACCTCTGAAATTACCATTCACTTGATGCTGCATAATCAAATTCTTCAATCCATCACCACATTGCTTGGAGCTTCGGAAGAATTTTTGCAAACTTTCCAAGGTAGAGGTGAAAGGTATATTTCCAATGAAAATCCTCGTCGGATCAACATGCTTATACGTGTCAAAAACCATTAGCTCTTCTGTACCAAGATTCTCCTCACTCACATAGGTGTTACTTTCTTGTGGCTCATTTATTGGTGCTGAATTCAGGTAGTAACTGTCAAAATCCTTGCCGCTGTCATCTTTGTAATTAGTTGTTTCCACAACTCCAGAAGCTCGGCTATAAGAAGGAACACTATATTCAAAATTCCTGGCAACATAGCTACTGGAGACATCGTAATTAGGAGCACCGACTGGTCGCTTAAGCTTTTGCTCTCCTTGCTTCCAGTTATCCCGGCCATCACTTGAAACAGAATTACCATCATTACTTGCATAGTTAACATTACCTCCATTTCTGCTATTATAATACCTCGTCCTTTGATCGTAACCGTTTCCATTTCGAGATCTATAAGTTTGAGAGGAATTTCGATGACGTCTCTGGCCACGTCTGCTGCCCATGTAATATCCAAATTGAGAATGCGGAAGGAATCCTGCAACCGGAAAATTATTTGAGACGGGGTAAACACCTGCGTTGTATGGTGGCATCATTAAAAATTGTGAAGGCGAATATCCCGACAGGTGAAAATTTGTAAGTCCTTCTTGCGAATAAGAAAGCCACTGATTGGGAATATTAGGAGACCCTGGAGACATGTTGAAGGGGTAAGGAGTAAAAGGTGTATTTAAAGATTGTGCAGATCCATATACAGACATCTGTGGCAAATATGGATATCGTGGTGGCACAATCGAGCATACAAGCGTGAAATTCTTATATTTTCGTCCATTTATTCCATTGACGAGGGAAATTAATGTGGCTTGAGATGACATTGCCACAGTCGCAATTGAGCTTTTTTTATCAGGCGAATTGAAAAGCTGCATTTCGAAGTTTGGTGGAGATGGCAAGACTGGGTCAGAATCTGCCAAATCCTTACTATCGGCTGGTGGAACAAGAACATCCTGAATAAGATGGGCGACAGTTTCGGGCTCATCTATACAATCATGAGGAAGATTAAATATATTTGCCAGGAAACAATTCTGCTGTTTAAAAGATGTAAATGGTAGAAACTGCATATTTACATTCGGACTAGATGTGGATGAAATAGATGCAGCCGACAAAGATGATGTTGAATGATTGTCTAATGAAGAAGATGGCGAAAAAGAAGAATATGAGCCGTTCTTTGAATGTTGATCAGAAGAACTTTGGGACATGTTGACTATGACTGTGATGGAAACAAAATATAGGATCAGATCAAATACCTTATTGGATATCGAGATGATCTGATATGGTGATGAAAGCTTGAGTAGGATTAGCAAGAAAATTAAGATTAATCTTGAAGAAGAAAGAGTTGTTTAGAATCAAAATAGCAAAAATATATATGCACCTCAAAAAAAAGAAGGGGGTACTATCAAACATAGATAAAGAGATCAAAAAAAATACTGCCAAAAAATGAGATAGAGTTAAGTGAATGATTAGAGGACGAAATCATTCGGGAGGATTTTATCCAAAGAAAGAATCGAAATTGAAACAGGGAGGTGATGGCGAGCAAAAGATTTTTGAAAAGAGAAAAATAAAACTTGGTAGTAGGTACAACAAAGGAGAACGTTCACTTGAATTATTAGGAACAATAAATACGGTGTAATCCGATTGTAAGGGAAGAATAATTTTAACATAGGACGATAGCTGGCTAATTAAAAAAGTGATTATCGCTTAAATAATAAATCTCGCAGATACGATTGAAACTATTGTTACCTGAAAATCCTTTCGTTTTGAGATAAACAAATCGTCACAATAGCATTTTTTTTGCGGCACAGAATGTGAAAAAAAAGGTCAAGGTGACCAAGAGACTTAAATTCAGAAATAATGTGTATCATTTAGAAGTAGTACATGTAATTATTTGATTCATTATTTATAGCTGTAATTAAATATAATGAATATGATTGTAATTCAATAATTACAAATAATAAAATTAATGTGGTGTACCTTGATATATATCATATGAGCTGTGTGAGATAACACAAATCGGCTAAAAACTCAGGCTTATATACTGTGTGGCTAACTATTAAATTATTTAGTGGAAGAAAAAAATGAGGGGGGAAAATTCAGAGATAAGAAGGAGGGGCTCACCAGAAAAAGCTGAAAACAAACAAGCAAAAAAAATAAAGGTCAGGGCAGACATAAGTAGATAGCAAACGAATTCAGTGAGATGGACACAGAAATTTCCCGAACTTCACAAAGTATCAATCACCTGCACCTTGATTCCCGAGAAATCGTTAATGAAAAATGATGCTACTGTAGGATTGATTCTTTTCACAGAGTTTGGAAAACCATGCTCCATCCTGATCCTGCAATAAAATAGACTTCTGCGATATCTTATGCCTCTGGTATAAAACATATTTGAGCCATATATTGTTTGGACAGATTTAATGAAAACTACTTTAAATACACCGCAAAGAGGAACGAGCCACACCCAAACAACTCACAGGAGCGTCTATACAATTCTTGAAACAGCCTTATTTTCGTTGTCCCCACTATTAGCCTCCTGTTTATTCTCCACGTTACCATATATTATCAGCTCAAATTTAACAAGTCAGTTTGACGTACAATACCTAAATTATACAATATATCATATATTTCCAATGCGCATGCACATTGACCAAGTTCGCCTTAGCACCCGTATACATCATATATAGGAAATGCACAGACGGGTGATTAATGAAAAAAGAAAACTAAGCTTTTTAGCATGCCTCTTTTCCATTTAACACCTCATGATCTAGTTCTTTCACGTGCATAAGGCCTAAACCGTCTTCTGTGCCTTCTATGGCCGTGATTTTGCTCACCATTCTTTTTCTGCAAATACTCTCTGGTTTTTCTTTCTGCCTCCTCCTTCTTTCTCTGAGCCTCCGACTTATATCCTAGCTCATGAGCAATAGCCGAGTCTGGAGACACACCAAACTTCTGGATTCTGTTTAGCATGGTCTTCAGAGGTTTGAGATCGGCCTCTGAACCAAATCTCTCGGCTCTTGCAATCTTCTTCTTTAACATATCCAGTGCCTCGTCCTTTAACTGGTCCAAAGACACAATCTTCTTTTCCACCGGCTTTGGCTTTGCTTCTTGGGATGCCGGCTTTGTTGGAGTCGCAACACTCTCCTTAGGCTTTTGCTCAGCTTGTTCAATTGGGGTAGTTGCTGCATTTTGCGGAGGAGCAGCAACAACAGGAGCTGTAGAAGGAGCTGATTCTACAGTTTCAGGCTTTTTTTCATCATCAGTATGTTCTTTTTCCTCTTGCTCATCTAGTTCAGCATCAATCTTATCTGATTCCTCTAGTCTGGCAATCAAGTCGGCCTTTACTCCGTTCATGGGAAGCCCCCGTGATTTTAAAAGCTCTTTCAATTGCACAACTGTGCTCGAACTGTAACTAGATGCCATTTTGTTTCCGTATTCAGCCTACTGTCTATTATACTAGTACACCAATATCACAAAGAGAGGAAAATGTAGATTGCACGTAAAACTAGATAAAAATATTAATGCTTTTAGATATTTCGTCACGCCTTAAGTTTTTCTTTGGTACCTCGAGCCACATGTATACATACATGTTCTGATGAAAAAAAAAACAGAGAGAAAGCGAGGGAGGAAGGAGTCGCGAAAAACTCACCGTCCCGACATCTTTTTCTACCTTTTTCCGTCGTCCTCACTACATCCATACACCACATATACATTTTTTACTCCGAAATGCAAAATTTCAGTGCACACCACACAGAAGGGTGTGCCGAAGGAGTATGGTTGAATTCCTCATCTCTTTGGAAGTACATAGACAACATCGGAGGCCTAGGCACATAAATACATAGAAGTTTGAATACGATAGAACTTTGAACAACATAATGGCGGAAGAACCAGTGAAAGTGCTATATTGTGGAGTGTGTACACTGCCCGTTGAGTACTGCGAGTTTGGCAAAACTTTGAAGCAGTGCAAGAAATGGCTCAAGGAGAATCATCCAAAGGAATACAACAATCTTTACAACTCGGATGCCCCAACCTCTTCGCTATCAAAGGAAAGAGAAGAGGAAATATCAAAGTCATTGGCTAAGATGCAATTAAAAGAGGAGAGAAAGCAAGAAAGGGAGCTGAGAAAATTAAAGCAGGAGAAGATCATAGTCAAGAGAATACCAAGAACAAAGCATAAAAACGTCATTGCTGTGTGTAACTTGGAGCAGTTTGATGTTGATATGAAGAAATTAGCAAAGAAGTTCGCCTCTAAATTTGCCACAGGAGCATCCGTTTCAAAGAATCTTGAGACAAAGGATGAGATTATCATCCAGGGTGATGTTGGTGAGGAGGTGGAGGAGTATCTACAAGATATGCTTAAAAAGAAGGGTCTGGATAGTGTTAAAATTGAATTTATCGAGGAGAAGAGGTATCTAAGGAGGAAGTGATTCTGTCAGTATTTCTGTATTGAGGCTGACGGTGACGGTCGATAATTTAGGCATTAGTATTTTATAGAATACAGCTAGTCCATAATGTAAGTAGGTGACCAGAAATCAATTTGGATGCATATGTACGAAATAGGAGTAGAATTTGATAAATGATGGATTTTAGGGGTGGGCGTGCTCAAGATTAAAAATAGGGATGTGGGGGGAAATTAAAATAAAAAATAATTATCATTCTAGCGGGTGCAGGCCTTGACATTGATGTACTTATTTAATTTGTTCGTAATACTGCTTCGAGAATCATTTTATTGCTCTCTAGCCTTCATTCTATAGACTACACAAAAAAGCAGCTGAAAATGTCGTTTTACGACGTTCTTGCACGAGGTGATGACGCTTTAGACGAATCACCTCGTAGATCTAGAACTTGGAATTTCTTCTCACACATTACTTGCAATACCGTTGTTGGGTTATCGAAAATTGTTCTCAATACATTGTATAACGTGGAAGTCAAGGGACTTGAGAATTTGGATCAGGCCATGGTTGCTGCCAGGAAGGAAAACCGGGGAATTTTAACCCTTATGAACCACATGTCCACTTGTGATGATCCATTTATATGGGCCTGTCTTCCATGGAGATACTTTAAAGATCTTGATGATATCCGCTGGGGAATGGCAGCATCAAACGTTTGCTTTACGTCCAAAGTGACAAGCAGGTTTTTTTCGATGGGCAAGATCTTGTCGTGCGAAAGATTCGGAAGAGGTCCTTTTCAACCAGCTCTGGATGCATGTGTACGAATTTTATCCCCCGATAATACTTTAGACAGCGAGCACATTTTTCACGGTCTCGGACCATCGACAGATCTTGCGGCATCAATGGCGAAAAACCTTAAAGAGGAAAGAAACCCACTTTCTCCAGAGTATAAACCACCAGTATTAAGAAAGAAAACATCTTTGTTGCATGTTTTCCCCGAAGGATTTGTCTGCCAACTTCGGCCACCATTCAATAACTCGATGCGATTTTTCCGCTGGGGAACTGCAAGGATGATTTTAGAACCAACGGTTGCACCTACTATAGTTCCAATATTTTCGGACGGATTCGAGAAGATAAAACCAGAGAAAGTAGAGGAATCAGCCTTTGACTTCTTCACATTCTATAACCAGGGAGGAAAAGTAACAGTTAACATCGGCAAACCATTAGATGCTGCAATAATAGATGGGTTCAGAGATGAGTGGAGAAAGCTTTGTCTTAAATATACAAGCCTCCAGGATTCAAATAGAATGTCGGATGAACTAAAGTTTGGTGAAGAGGCCAAACGGCTAAGAAGCAAAGTCTCTGGCTATCTTCGAGAGCAGGTATCCAAATTACGATTGCAAAACGGGTTTGATAAAGAGGATTCCCGATTTAGCGACGTGAATTGGTGGGTTAAATACACAGACACTAAGGGCAAGAGTGATCCATCTGTGAAGTTCGTTGGCTTGAATTGGGCATGTAGGGATTACCAGTCAAATGTGAAGATTTACGATGAGAAGGGGAACTTGTTACAGGAAAGAAAGGATGCCCTTTGTGGTCCAAAGGCCCCAAGGAAGTCGCACTGAAATTCATATTATAAAAGCTTTAGAGTTTGACCACATAGATCTCATGCGTGCATGTAAATATAATATATAAATTGATTAATTCATTCTATTCTAGATAAAGGATAACTTCCCGTATTTCTCTTTTTTATTTTTCCCCCACCGTGGATCGACCATTTCAGGGCTGTGCTTCCCACTTGGTGCGAGTTCTTTTTTTTTTCATTCTTTACTGATTGACGTATCTCAAGTCGATACAGTGTAAGTTGTTACTGCTCGAAACTAGCGAACTCCTATAGCTGCTACATTCGGCCAGAAATTACCGGAAGTAGAATACCCACGTTCAGCATGGGCTCTTCTATAATACGTATTGTGAGATCTGCTCAAAGATGCTCGCTTTCTCATCAAGTTTTAAGATCCACAGCGTACCAATTGACTCAACATTCACCGTTGAACACATTGGTGGATCATTGGACGTGGCACAATAATAGGGTATTGACAAATTTTTATCTGAAGAGGAGTTTTCATTTTGGAAGGAGAGGAAAGAAGAAGAGGAATGCATCAGTACTAGAAGACACATCGAATAAAACTTCCAACGATCTAAACGGATCCTTAGAAGAGGATGAAAAAAGGACAAATGGCTACTTCAGACTTCAGATGATATACCGGGACAATTCCATGACGGTGAATGTGAAATCGAAAAAATTGAAGGATACTCTTCTTGAATTGATACCATCCCTTCTGAATGAACAGTTTTCCAAAGATCAGCTTCCTTTTATTAACGAAGTTGTCAACTTCATAGATCATGGAGAGAGCCCAACCGAATTTTTCACCGCACAAGAGATGATGTCCATTTTGAAGAGCATTTTGCCTGCAATGACAATTGATGATGTGAAATACTTGAATTTCTTTCCTAGATTTTATATGTCACTTAGAGAGACGTCTGAATATCAAAGGAGTAAATTCATGAGGCTGCAACTCTTTGAAATATTCCTGAATTACGTGTTATTAAACAAAAATAGACAGGGACTTATCCGTATTATAGACGCTTTCTTAAATGAAGAAAGTGAATTAAGGGGTCAAGATGTTCGAAAAGAGGTCGTGAATATTGTTCTCGAGGCATTTAAAGCAGTGGGCCCAGATACAGCGACAACTGTGCATCTAGCCGAAGTTGCAGACATTTCAGAAGACAAAGAACTTGTTACAAGGATATTGGAAGACTTTTTTGTGGCCGCCGATGATGAAATCAGCGAAGATTACGAGAGAAACGAAGTGGAAGAACATATCATGCAATTACTCAATATATTGGAGAAGAAGCTCCACTGTCCTTTAATGGAGTACATTAACTTGCTATACTTCGCGACGAGAGATGATTTTGATAGATGTTGTCTTGAAATTATGCAGAAGGTCTCAACTTTGACTAAAACATTCACTGACGAATTATTGCTGGACAATATTCGTAATGATGAGTTGATGGCGATAGTTTCTTCTGCTTTAAAGTTTCATGATTATAATAAAGGAGCAACTAAACTTATAGGACATCTTCAATCAAAACGCAAGCCTGAAGAGTTTAGTAAGGGGGAATGGATTGCTTATTTACAGTACAAAATTTACAAAATCCCTTCTATTTCTGGCGCGGAAGCTGTGCCGGATCTCATTAAGATGATAGATCAAATAAATAATGATCTTATCCAGAAGTATCACAAGAAATTTCAGTTTAACGATACGGACAGCTACAATTACTTTCTTGAAGCTTTATGCTATTCAAACAAGCCAACAAAATTTATTGAGACATTTTTCAAGGAATTTGCAGATGACTACGACCTTTCAAAAGACGCTAGGTCATTTGCAATTATAATAGAGCATTTTTTGAATGAAGGTGATATCAAGGAGGCATTGGATTTATTTGAAAAGTCTTTGAGTGAAGCAATTTTATGGGACAGCGATTATAGTGGAATGTATATGCCCGTTCTTTTCCGATTATTGGCAGATTACTTTAACAAAACAAATGATGATTTGTATTATAAGGCACAACTCTACAAAAAAATCAAAACTTTTGAGATTCCAATTGACCGTAAGGCTCTATACGCCATGGCTAGTCAATTTTTGAAAAGCAATTTTGTTGGTGATGCTATCAAGGCTTTTGAGAAAGAAGTCCCAAGCTTAAATGGGAAGGAGACAAAATATCAGATAGAGGATTACAGTGATTTATTTGAGCTCTATTACAGGTATGCAACTTCTAACTGTGAGAACTTAAAAAGTAACTGGCTTCTCTATGAGTTTTTGTCGAAATTCTTTCGGCTTCCATATGAATTTTATCCTGCCTTTTTGAAGTTCTGGATTGATGTCGGCTTTCCATCAAGGTCTCTAAAGATTTATGCTGACATGAAACTCCTTAGTAAAGAAAACAAGCTACAACCACCAGATGAAAACATCTATCTTTATCTTCTTCAATCGTTCAGCAAATCTCAATATGAGGATGGTATATTCAAGCTTCAATTAGCGATTAAAATGGACTTGTCTCTAAATATTGATATAAGGCTACTAAATATGCTGATGGGTGCATTTTGTTCTATTGAAGATTCATTTCGAGTTCGAGATGTTTTCAATCTTGCTCAGAGTTTACCTAAGAAACGTGGCGTTAACCAGGAAAGTTGTTACTGGGCCTTAAAATCTCTAAAATTTGTGTCTTTAAATGAAGTCAATAACTTTTATACAAGTTTATCACAGTTTGATGTTTGCCCAGATGCCAATCTTTTTGGTGAGTACTTGATATCGCATTGTTATTTTGAACAGTACGGCACAGCTTATGATAAACTGATAGATACATATGAAAATGGCGATCTTGAACTTATAGACAGGAATGTCTTAAAAAATTTCCATAACTTCTGCCTAAATGAACATGTGCGAAAGAAATTAAATGTCTTCGCAACAAGAAGATTTCCTGAGATATGGAGCGATTTAAAAGCGAAAGGAGAATTAAGCGATGATACAACAAAGCAGCCGTCATTACTCGACAATCCTTATGAAAAGATTCACCTTCAAATAAAATAAACATATAAAATTATTCACAGCTCATGTTATATAGAAGAACCACGATTATTTATTGTTAGAGCCTGACTATTGCATTTATTGCGGATCAACCATTTTTACTATACTCTCTTTCTCTTATTTATGTTATATATGTCGGATACGCTTGTTTATAGGATTAATATTCACTGTATAATGCTATTATCTAATCGTCATTCAGCTATCTTTTTCGCACTTCCTATATGTGTGTTGTTCACTTTCTGCGCAAATCGCAATGAGTTCAACGTCTCATTAAAATGCTCCGCACTCGACGAAACATTCACAAACATCAATGTCTTAGAGTTTCCTCCTAGGGAGTACTGAAGAAGATAAGTGAGCTTAGAATTTCTATAAGGAATGTGTGAGTTTTTGGAATTAATCGAAGATATGACATCTCCAAGTGCACTCAAGGACTTGTTAATTGCTTGCGCTTCATGCAAATGTATTCCTTTGACTTGCGATTTATCAACGCGTTCTGATCCAGCTAAATCAATTAAATTGAGCACACCATTAACAGACTTACCCGTCTTTACATTATTTCCATGAATGCCAATTATAAAAACGGTGTGCGATCTTGACGAGCGATCATTCATATGTGTGCTTGCAGTCTTCCGATTTCCATCAGCTTTTGCAAGAAGTTTATTAACCTCTGTAGGTGATTTCAGAGCAAACTTTGAAACATTGGTCAGAACAACTTTCTTTTCCAATTTCAGCTGCTTTATTTGAATTTGACTACGGTCGAGCTTTCGGATGTATGAGTCCGCAAGAAGATCGTTAATGCTATCACCATAAATTTCTATAAACTGACCATCAACTTTAAAACTCCATCCAAGTTCTTTGTATTCTTTGATGCATGAAAAAACCTTTTTGATAGAAAGTGGAATAACCCCATCTCCCGGTTTTGACATCGTATATGTTTTTCCCGAACCAGTCTGCCCATACGCAAATATGCATACATTATAACCATCAATAGCACTTTGAACCATTTGCCCAACCTCTTCGAAAATCTTTTGATTTGTGGCATACTGATCGAATACCTTATCAAATGCAAAGCTGTAAGACCGCAAATGATTCAGAACTGTTGATACTGGAATACTATTATGACTATCCTTAGGTTTTGTAATTTCAATATGATCCTTAAGATCTGAGTCCTGCGATGCCTGACCGTATTTAATATCAAATGCAATATGATCATTTGAAGGTTTTACACGACAAAAAACTCTAATGTTTCCCTTTAAATTTTGTAGCCTTTCCCGCAACTCCAGTTCAAGTTTATGCTGTTCAATATATTTTTCTTTAAGCTCTATTTCACCCTCCCTAAAGGAGCTGATTTTTTGAAGAAGAGTATGCTTCCGCTCTTTTAAATCAGTAAGGTGAGATGCTTTCTTGTCAACTTCAACTCTCAAAAAATCGGTTCTTTGTCTAAACTTTTCTGCCTCCCGCTTTACACTCTGATACTTGTTATCAAGTTTCTGGTTCTCTTCCTTTTGTCTTGAAAGTGAATCAGAAAGCTTATGCTTATCAAACTCAAATCCTTTCAGTTGGGACCCCAAACTTTCAATACTTTGCTTAAGATCCTTTATCATTCTCTCTCTTTCCAACAATTTGGTAGTCAGTTTCAATTTGTACTGTTCCTCTAATAATGCCTTTTTTTGATCAAAATTTACCTGCAATTTCTTTAGTTCTTCTCTATTCTTATCACATAAACGCTTTGTCATTTGCTCCTTTTCATAGAAATCCTTTTGCTTCTTTAAAACAACCGCAGATGCCTTTTTGTCACACTCATCTGCTATAATGTTAATTTGATTGTTGAAACTTTCTTCTTGTTTCTTCTTAAAACATTCAAATTGTACTTGGAGATCGTTAATAGACTTCACTCTTTGTTTCCCTATATTTTGAATTTTAACTTCTTTTTCAGAGCATTTATTCACTAATATTTCATATTCCTTCTGAAGTTTATCCACTTCCACCTGAAGTTCGGGAAGATTCTCTCTAACTTCCCAAAGTTTTCCCTGAAGATGTTGCAATTGCGATTTTGCAGATCCTTTTTCTGTCCGAACTTCCATTAGCTCCTTCTTTCTTTCTCTGTCTAGTTGCTCACTCAGATCAATTGCAGATCCCATAGAAGTTGATCTATCTATGTAGTTTTCGGAAGAGTTTTTAGATTCCTGGTTGGATCCACTAAGATATTTAGCAGATCCATCTTGGATTTTTCGTTTCTTAAGTGCAGGCCATTTCTCACAAACTTTCTGATTTGTAATATCTCTAAGCATAATGAAAACGTCTCGTAGAATTCAAAATGACCAATCACAAATTATGAACCGCCCTATACTATTCATATGCGAATGTACAAACAATTGCGACAATTGCCGATCCGATTTTGGAAATTTCAAGGTAATAAACAACGCTTCAACAAAGAGACTTTAAAGCCCCCTTAAAAGTGGCTGATTTCAATGTCGATGATTAACTCAATACTTATGGTGGGAGTATCAGGGTTTTTAATAAGGATAATTAGATCTTGATTGTTTACACGCTACATATGCACTTTTTTGTTTATATTTTTAATTCAAATTGCATCCCTACACCTCAACAAATTGGATCCATTCCTAATTATACTATTTTACTCCAGGAGAATTAATCTATTGAACACGAACTCCATGATAAAATTGCTTCCATAGAGATAATACGTGAGATGGGGATTGTAGTGTGATACTAAAAGTGCAAAACATATAAAGAGAACTACTGGTCAAAATTTTGACCGTTGTGATTGTGTCTCAAATACTAAATTGTGCAGTATTTCCGCTTTAGGATAGGGGATGCCAAAAAAAAGTTCTGGGAATCTTGCGATGCAAGATAATGAATAAGCCATACTTATAAGTTATAAATGCTTATTCAGATGACAGCCATACATTAGCTACAAAGCAATGCATGAAAGGGAAAATCATGCAAGTGGCTAGAACATTCGTGCCTCGATCGATCCACTTAATCTTCAAAATTATGATATTAGGCAATTAAGCAGTCTACTTCAGCAGCTAATTTACAGATTGATCGATGAGTATGATTGTTAAGCATCTGTAAATTGTTTATCATACGTAATTTCTTTCTAGATTTTGTTAGTGGTCAGAGAGGCTGGAATCAGCAGTTGTACCCGCGGTTGCTTTATTGCTTGACCAGGGGATTTTTCACCCACAAGTATCATGCAGCAAAGCAAATATAAACAGCAAACGGGTGAAACCGTAATAGGAATATTATACCGGGAAGGCAAAAAATTGAAGACTTGTCAAATGGTCGGTAGCTAATGACTAGACTAACATGAGGAGGGGAAAATCTAACAAGAAGAGAAAGAACTCCGGGATTGCCAAGGAAAAGAAAATCGGTTCCTCACCTTTCCACAAGGAATTGCAGTCATCTACATCTGCTAAATGGAATTACGTGGGAAAACGAATTTACCAATATTCCACTTACGCTACTTTTAAAGTTTTGCATGAGAGAAAAATAAAGATCGGGCAGGAGACCGAGAGAAAAAAATCAATTCGGAGTGTGCGGAGCGAGTGGAATTTTTTTTTTTTGGCTTCCACCTTCCTTTCCCCACGCCGAAAAAAGCTGAGGTGAGTTGATTGGTACACTTCATTGTATGGTGATTATACACACGCTTGCGGCTTGTTGTTGGGAGCTCCCATTTATCTGTATTTTCACCCATTTTCACACATAATTTGAAGGGTCAATAAGGATAGAAGATCTTTTTGCCAGACGCTCGTTATAAGCATGGCATGAGTTTTGTAAGGAAATGGGATGGCCAGCATCTGTCTGAACAATGTAATGTATCTTTACGGGATGAGGATAATAATAATATATTAAAAAATAGTTCTTTGGATTGGATTGACAGATTAATTACCTTGCACTAATGCTGTATACTTCACGATATTCAAGCTTATTTTTTTGAATTTTTGTTTAGGAACTTCCCTTTATTTTTTTTCTGAAAGCACTTGATACATTCCATTCTTTCTATTATATTATGCTATTGTAATCGCTCGCATCAAAAAACGCCAGTATTATATGCAAAAATAGGTAAGTGTGCTATTTACACTTTGACGGCGTATATATAAATCCCAATAAATCCAAAACTTGCTTTCCTTAGTGAAGTATCACAGACACGAAAGAGACAAAGTACTGAGTTATCGTACACCCTATTATAAACATAAAAAAAAAGGCAAGGAATTCTGAACTTTCAAGGAATTCAACCATTATATCGACAGTGTTGAGATCTGTTATTATTTAAAAAATAGAAGCTATGATTACCATGAATGAGCCTGGAGGCCAGAAAGATATAGAAAGGTTTAATGTCAAATTGCCTTCTTTTAAAGAGTTGACGAAGCGCTTTAGTGGGACATCGGTGGCAGATACATCAAGACCACAGGGGAATATAAGATCATCATCAGTATCCATTTCACATTTATCGACGATTCCAAGAACAATTCCTATGCAGCAACAAGTTCCGAATGGGAATTATGTTCTTTCAGCATACTATCAAATACCAGTGCAAGCCCAGATGCAAGCTGCCGCACCAAATTTGGGCAGTGATGTGCCCTTACAACTGCCCATGAATAGATATCAGACTGGGACTTCAATGAATTCTGGAAATTCCATTCCAGGATCAGCAGCTTTGGCACCTCCAAGAAATATGACAAATATGAACAGAAATCATCAACCATCCAGCCGAAGGAGTCAGTCCGGTTCCACATGGTCAGATTTCGATGGATTCAATAATTCACCAACCTCCAGAACTACTTATCAAGGATCAGCTCCAATTTCTCCAATGACTGAGCCAACAGAGTCACCACTAAAGCAACAATCACATCTACCGACATTATTGGGAAATCTCAAGAGTTTCCTAGTGGAAACGAAAACTGAAAATAGTGCTGATAAGCTTAGCGCGGAGGCTTTGCTGGAGAAACTCGACACTTACAACAGCACAGATCTAAAATCATTGGAAGATAGCACTTCAAAGCTAGCAGATTTTCTTAGGAGCTACCGGGTTCGAAAGAATAAGAACTCCAGATCGACTAGTCGTATCCACAGACCGTCCTCACATTTACTATCAAGGTCATTGTGGCCTTCATGTGTTCACAAAATTGCGGAGAGAGGCAGAAAGGATAGAAAAAAGAGTGAAATTGTACCACGAACAGGAAAGCAGAGTGTAAATAAATATAAGAGACACGCCCATTCGAAATCAGACACGATGGCTATTCGTGTGAATAAGAAATTACAGGATACACTTGCATGGGATCAGTCGTATTCGAATTCCAATCATTTGATCACCGATGATGGCCAACAAGCAAGGCAAAGCTTTGAACAACTAAGCCCCGGGGAAAAAATCACTTTGAAAGTTGAGCCGTTACAACCTGCGACCAACAACAGAGTTCGGAGTTCATTTGCACCGCAAGGGATTTTACATCAAGATCTAAGCATAAAGCCAAAGATAAAGTGTATGCAGTGTGGATCAGAGTCTACTCCTGAGTGGAGAAAAGGCCCCGATGGTGCTCGGACTTTGTGTAATGCATGTGGTCTTTTCCACAATAAGCTGGTTAAGAAGATGGGGCCAAAAGCAGCTGCCGAGTTTCTCGAAACTAAAAGGATGAGTGGGAAACCTGGCGAACGTCAATATTCGTACGAGGATATTCAGATGGATGCCACCTAGGTAGGACAAATTCAATAAATCGTAAGTACTGATAAAAGGTGTAGGTACAGTAGAATGGTAAAGTTGCAGTATTAATATTAAACGACGCTAAGCAAAGATGAACAGTTTGCTATATAAAACGCAAACCAATGTATATAGCATATTTGTACATTATATCATTTGGCACCCTTCCTTTTGGCAACAAAGTCCTTGTAGTAATTCTTGCCACCACTAACCTTTTCTTTCTGGATACCTTCATATGTCTTGTGGAACCAAGCCTTGGCATCTGGATCATTGAGTATTTCCTCGATAAATCCTTCTCCTCTCTGTTTCTTAGTTAATCTGTTGTAATAATCAGTTGGACCGCCAACAATTGTACCCATCTGGAATCGTTCTGGAATCTCCCACTTGTCTTTTTTATAGAATCTCTTTGGATCCAAATACTGTCTGTACTTGATAATGGATAACTCTCTTTTCATATCTTCCGTCAGTTCGGTCTTCGGTAGATCAAACCACTCTGCTGTACGTTTTCTCTTTAAAGCAGTTCTATCCCGAAGTAATGATTGTCCTTTTTTGGGAAGTACGCTCTCGATAGGGTCATTTATACTCGTGACCTGGTACTTTTTCTTCAAAATCTTGTTTTTCCTGACATCATCCTCTAGGTCTGCTTTATCAAACCCAGGAAGCTTGCTCACATGCTCTTTTAGTTTCTCTAATGTCTCCTTGTTATCGTTATCATTCTTATTCTTTTCAGAACCTATTTTTGAAAGTTTTTCAAAGATGTCATCTATGCCCACTTCCTTTTCCACATTATATGCTGGGCTTTGTGCCAAATTGTTTTTTTGCTTTGTAACCACCATTATGTGTAATATATTTGAATTCTTGGACTTGGTCTTTCCATTTCAACTTGATGTATATTGTCGGATGCTGAAATAATGAAGTGAAGATATTTTGTGAAAATTTGATTGATAAAACGAAAAAAAAAAAAAAAAAAAATTTGATAATTGAAAATTGAAAATTTAATCTCAAACATTATTACGGGATGGGACTTAGGGTTCAGAATCTGGGTTCAGTTATATATAAGTATATATGCATAGATATTCGTATGCTCAGGAATAAAGAAAGCGAACAGCTAATAATAATAAACAAAACTATGAAACATTGTCATGGTAGAAAAGCGACAACAAAACTAAAAAAAAAAAATTCGACATAAGGCACACATGTGTATTGAAAACAACAAAAAAAAGATCAATCCCCAAACTTCTCAGTTAAGGCAATCAGCTTGTCAATACTTGCAAGATGCTTACTGGAGGAGTTTGTCTTCGTGATGAGATCCAAGTATTGGCGAATCTTGTAGACAAGCAGAGCTCTCTCTGGACCATCGACAAGTTCTACCATCTTTTGGACCACATAGTTTGCAAATGGATCTTTCATCATAATACTCAAAGAGGAATTCTCGTCTAGTGGACTATCCTTATTTTCATTCCTTGCTAGTAGCGCATCGTATACACGCCTCCTGTTTTCGGCACTCTGGTGAACAATGCATTTCTCAACGGCATTGGATGCAAATTTATGCTTACTGAGATTCACCAAGTTGTCAATGACAATCTGCAGGATTTGCTCCGTGTACTGCTCACTACCATGCTCAATAATATGCTGAATAACGTAGTTACCAAACTGGTCCTGGACCAGATAGTAAATAAATCCTTTCAACTCTCCCAAAATGTACGCCCTATCCTCCTCATCAGAGTACTCCAACAAACGTTGGATGACTCTGCAGCCATAAGGATGGGTCGAAAGATGATAAATCTGGTGCTTCAACGACTCCAATATGAAAGGTGTGCGGCTTGTTGGAATACTCTCAATGACCTTCTGTATCACGTGGTTACCGTTTTGATCCTTCACCAGGTTTAGGATGTTGGGCTTTAGCTCATCGACCACCTGAAGTCTGTCGTCCAATGAGACGGAGTCCATACATTTCTGGACCACTCTACAGCCGTACATCTGCATGGAGAGGAAATTGAAGTTTCCCTTCATGGACTCGAAGAGGATTTTAATCTGGGTCTCGTTCCCATACTCGAAGTACTTCTGGATGACGTAGTTTCCGAAAACATCCGTCATGAGGTCGATCGAGTAGTTTCTGATCTCGTTGAAGATCATCTCCTTATCCTCGGCACTTGCATCCGCCAACTGCTGCTGGATGAATCTGGACCCATGCTGATCCTTAGAGAACTCGTAGGCATGACCAAGAATATCCTTTAGCTTGTACTCCTTGCCGTTTTTGTTGCTGCGGAACTCTTCCAACAACGGAGACCTGAAAATACGCTTTTTCGTCTTTCCAGCTCTTCCCGAACGCCTGCCACCGTGAGCATAGTTCCCTGGAGACATTCTTGCACCGGGGGATGATGGCCTCATCATCCCATCCCTGGCACCAGACCCAATTGGTGAAGTGCCCTTGATTATTTCGGAGGGGAGCATTGTTGGGGTGCCGATTGGGGAAAACTGCATGCCCGGTGCTGGGTTCGAACCTGGGGGTGAGCCTGCCAGGTTGGCAAAAGCACCCTCCTGTGGCCTGTATGGACTAAAAGGAGAAACCATGTATGGAGAGATGGGTCTGGCCATTCCTGGAGGGAAAAAACCAGACCTTGGTGACAAATCCTTGTCCTGGGCCTCGTTTTCCAGCGTATCAGACTCACTTGCGCTGTTTGTGCCACCGTTACTGTCGTTTTTCCCATTGCTGTTGAACGAGCCTTTCGAGTGCTGCTGGTCGCTGGATGAGGACGCCTTATTTTTCATAGTGGTGCCCTTATCATCAGCCTGGTCCGACTTACCGGCGAATCCGGACCGTGGATCCCCGAACAACGGCATTGGTGCAGAGAAGGGCGACACAGGCATCTGCATATAATTGACACCCGGAGGTGGAACCATAAAAGCAGGCGAAGGCATCACCATTCCGTCAAACTGAGGAACTCCGCTTTTCTGCTGACCTTGGCCGGGGTAAAATGCCACCGCAGCCGCCGGATTCCAGATTCCGCTGGCATTGTGCTGGCGGTGCTGGGATTCTACATCCTCGATAACCGAAGACGCCTGTTCGGAGTTCAAATTTGCCTCGGAACTGAAGGACATGTGCCTGGACTGCATTGGAGAGGTTGCATTAGACTGCTGCATATACGTGTCCAACTTTTCCGAGAAGGAAGGCTGCTTGGGCTCACGAAAAGAGCTTGAAAACGATGCTCTTGCAGACCCAACAGTGCTGGAAACGTGACTTCGCTGCTGCTTCTGCTGGTTTTGCTGGTGTGCTGCAGCCTGTGAAACCCGTCCAGCCTGCTGTCCAGCGGGTGACGTCATCGAGAGCTTTCCAAAGCTCCTCTCGAGCTCCCTGGTCTTCTCAGCAATCGACGAAAACTTCTCCATGAAGTTCGAACCTCCCAAGGCGGAACCGTTAAAGTTCGAAACACCAACTCCCGCAACAGAGGCAGCACCTCCAAAGATGCTGGTTGCGAAACGGTGGTGGTCATACCCTGCACCTGCTCCTTGAGTCATTGAGCCTATATGCTTGGTGGAATCAATCGCAACGGGAGCACTAATAACACTTAATGCATCCTTCAAATTGTTGCCGTTGAAGAGATCCGATCCGGAGTCACTTATCACGGCTTCGTCAAGGGTACCAACGTTTGCATTATGTGCATTTTGCACCGAACCTGCCGCCTGACGAGTGTTCGGGCTGAATGAACCCAAAACCGAGTGTGCCTGCCCAAAAACGTTCGAGTTGGCAGCACCCAAGGACGAAATAAGGCTGACCACATCTTCTGGTGCCTCCTCATTTATGGGATTTCTGTTCGATAGGCTTGTCTGCGAAGGGCGCGTGTTCCAAAGATTGGGGGAATTCGACATGTCTTCCGTGGACGAGATATTATTCAATGAGTCCCAAGACATTGTGCACGGCAACTGTTATTATGTATAAGTAATTTCAAATGTGACGTAACGTACTAACGTAATGCTTTTCCTCTTTCTCTCTCTCCTTGAAAATGTCATGTAACAATGCTCGAGAAAGAAAACTCAAAATGAATCAAATGAGGAAAGGGCAGATAATGTGAAAGCTTTGAAGAGGGCGACTGCTTATATACAAGAGCGAGAAATGTTCCTCTTTGAAGCTTTATTCCGCAACTATGTACAAGAAGTGGATGTGATGCAGGATGACAAACGAATGGCTTAAATGGTGACCTCAAATTGTTTAACCTGGTATGATTGCCACCTGAAAACAGATCTAATCCGAACAAAAGCTCAAGCCAAGGTTATATAAACAAGCCTGCTAGCTATTTGCAATCTAATGTGTTATTTCTGAAGCTTTCTCAGATATAATTACCAGGGTGTATTAGAATGGTGATCTGTATCTGAGGAAAAGAGCGAAAGAGAGGGGAGGGAGAGTTTGTTGGCTGATTAAAGGAAAAAATTATGGGGGAAAAATGGAATCACAAAAAATTTTAGGGGTGAAAAAAAAAGAAAAAGAAAGACCTTACATAATAAGAAAGCTGCGAGAGGATGAGCAGAACGATCCAATAAAGAGAAACAAAACAAGAATTATTATTCATTTACGGGGTTGATGGGATATGAAGTTAAAATCAGGATTAGAATCTTGGACAAACAAATTAAATGTATTCTGTCGATGAAAAAGAAATTTTCATAAAAAAAGGCTTGTGTAGCATTTAATTGAACACTTTTAGAGTTATTCAAATTAAAACGGTCTTTTCAAAATCTCATGACAAACCGTTAGAAATTGAAATGAGGGACTAGAATTCCGTAATGTCTCTATTTCATTGGCGCAGCGTCAATACACATAATACCTCCAGCTTTCTTCCCCCATACGCACAAGAAATTAATATTTTACGGGGGATGGACGGGGAAAAATTAAAATTTGGCGTCATTTCTGTATCTTTAATGGTGTAGAGAAGCTTTTTGTTTCGATGATATTTTTATAGGCATGCATGACATCGCATTGACAGCAGTAACTATATACTTCTTCTTAGTATCTATATGGTTAGTTCAACAAAATTGAAATGAGAATCAATCGAGGACTTATTCAAAAGGCTGTTGCTTCTTTGAAAAATGGTGATGATTCCACGGTAACGTCTCTCTTGAAAGATATAACCGTATCTGATGTTATGAGTATTAAGAAACTGGCAGGTACGAAGATTGCCCCTCAAAAGGATTCGAACAATGACAAATACACACAACCAGTGTTCTTAGACTCCGGAAATGTGGATTCCGCTCAAAATTCTACAGTCAGTGAAAGTATAAACTTAAGTCATGGCACAAATCAAGATCAACTATTCCGCAAGGAGCTTACCAACAATTCTCCTGTTTTGAGAGCATTTCAAAGGGAATCTTTGATTAACGGGAGAGACTTACTATCTTTAGTACCTAAGGGAAATAAACGCGATATCGGTTTGAAGGAAATTATTAAGGGTCGTTTCTCTGGGCGATTGGTTCCTACAGGTGACTATTTCATGCTTTTCAACGATTTCAACAGCGCAAAGACATACTTATCAGAAGTGAATAAGTACGACAGGCGGCTCAACGGAAACTTTATTTCATTCGAGTTTGTTCCCGATGTTTCACTCTTTCTCCGTTTCATGTTTAGTCCCATTCTTCCAGACATGAAGTATTTTCCTGAATTGCTTACATTGGCCTTTGAACAGACAGGATTCAAGAATGGCAAGGAAACTGCCGAGGAAAAAAAGAGAGCTGTCTCAACCTTTAATGATTATTTAGTCAAATCGAGGTTGACTTGTGTTCGTATGTCCTCCGATCCGTCGGCGACTGTCATCAGAAACTTGAATGAAAGCTTTCTTTTGAAAAAAGCTGCCGATGAAAACATAAAACTTGCTGCAAAGAGGTCATTTAAGTTTATAAACAGATGGAACTGTGTGATTTTTAGAAATGTCCCACGCAATATGAATCCTAGAGTCATCAAGAATTTTATGTGGGATTTGAAATGGTATGAAGTGGAGGAATTGTGTATTCGAAAGACCACGAAAGATCTCATGCATGGTTTGGACACTTACGTTCTTGTTTTCGAAACTCGCAAGGATGCACTTAAGTGTGTGAACAAATGTAACAATCAGCATTTGCTTTATAATGATCAACTTCCGATAGTGGAAGCCGAGCTTTTAGATGATATGCTCTGATACGTATCATGTCAAGCGCTCGAAAAATAATGCTTTATTCACATTCTATACTGGAATACTACCAACTGAGGTGTATATTTTTTCATATTGACATTGGATGCATCATAATGAGCATATGCGTTACTGTAATTGAATTCGTGACAGAATGCACTACGTCAGAGATGAGGGAATGTGGCTGATTTGCAGATAGCAAAAAAAAAAAAAATGAAAAAGGAGAGGTTCAAAATTACAAATGCATAATGCTAACTTTTTTTCGCTGGTCACTGATAACACTCAGGCATCAGCATTTGTTGATTCAAATGCTTTGGGCAGACTAATTATGTTCGATGTTAAAGATCAAAATGGATACATGATTTGGGGTGGAATTATTCCTGATATTTCAATTGGCTATGCCTACTTCACTGAACCTGAAACAATGCTAATTAAGCAATCTGAAAGCGTGGTCAGAAACTTAAACAATTTCTTATCTTCCAATCCCGGGAGTATACTTGACTGGATAGTGGTACATGTATTTAAGTACGAGTCTGCTGGTCTAGTAATTGATATGTTACGGAGAAACGGGTTTGGTCCATATATAGGAAAATGTAATGTGTTGCGATGGAAAAGTGGTGTATTGGTATCACTAGACGTTCAGGTTCACTTTGATCCGCTGGTTCAGGCAAAGATTTAACCGTAAGATTCAAGTGCATTTTATTTACAAACATGATAGAGCACAAACTACTATAATATATTCGTACTTATATGCTATTATCATCGCTAATCGTTTTATGCTGTAATGTTACATACAGGAAATGTGGCTTTACGTGCTGCAAACTTACCGTATTGTTGTGCCAGTCACTAATAAATTCTCCTTAATGAGATTTCCATCTAAACGTTGGTTATATTTCTCCAGGCCACTTTCAATATAGTGCATTTCTGTTTCCCCTCAAGATCGCCGGAAGAAGGATCGACCTTGGAAAAATCATCCACAATTGTATACTTCTCCCAAGTTCCCTTAAATTTCCAAAGTAAAATTATCGTGTCACTATCGGACCAGCCAATCACACCTGTATCTTTATATTCATCTGCCCGATTGCCGACATTCTTTGAAGCAAAAGACCAAGTCGACCGAAAGTATTTTGGCAGAAGAGGGATACCCTTGAGAAAATGCATCTTATTGCTTTCACCATCCATCCTTTTTCTACCATCTGTAACAAATTTGTTAGCCGAAAATGTAGGTCCTTGTTTCTCAGCCACACCTGTATTCACATCCCTTAAATTGTAAACATGCAATGTATTCTTGTCACTAAGAACCGCTAGTCTGGCATCATCGGGTGAAAATCTCATGGATGTAACAAGTGCTTTATCTATTCCCCGTCTAAATTCGTATAGAAGTGCACAATTCGACGTATCGTGAATCCGTATGATGGTTCCCGTAACGCTTGCACTGGCAACCAATTTTCCAGAGTTCGAAATGCATAGGCTTTGGATACCTGCCTTATGAGCTTTTATAATTGACACCAAATTCTTGTTTTGATTTTCCGGTGATATGTCCGCTAGCTGAATTTGACCCTCAGATCTTCCTGGAAATGCCAAAATACTGCCGGATTCATTTATAGAAAGATCGCAGGCACCAGAGTCATTTGTGTATGTTTCAAACATGCTTATTAAATTAGGCTGACTTCTAAAGGCATAAACTGCCACTTGATTCTTTGTGATAACAACAATACGGACACGTGAGAGGAGTACATTGAGAATTGGGTTCATAAACTCCAAAAATATAGATGGCTTCATCTTAAGATCATCCCATATACAAAGCTTGTTAACAGGGAAACGAGGTCGTTTTCCTCCCCCGACTAATGCCACATAGTTTGTTCGGTATAGCATTGATACTATTCCAATACCATTATTTCCACTTTTGGACTGAAACTTTCGACGCATTCGAAGCTCCATTGGTTCTGTGCTGTACACTTGAAATCCATTTTCGTTGCAAACCGCAAAGCATGATTGATCCTGGTTAAACGATGCATTGAGCAGCTTTGGCTGACTCATTTTAGATGGTACTTTTAGGGGGTGCTGGGCATTCATCCTCAAAATCCCTTGCACTTACGTACAAAAATATGTATACTGTTTAAATATCTCTTCTTATTCTAGCCTATGGCGGATTCGTTTCTGTGCGGCATAAGATATGATCAATATGCAAAACATTCTCATCCATACACCGATATGTTTATCTAGCATTCCTTTTTACAATTATTTGTATTTCTTTTTATTTTTTTTTGTTGGTATCTTTTGCCGAAGGAGTTCGCTCACATAATTCTGCTGGATCAGTCCGTCTCGGATTTCCTGCTCTTAATCATTCACAAATAGAACTAAATACACATAAATTAGTTTCACTGGTTATATTAGTTATCCCAGTAACCTGACAAATGTTTGTGTGTAACCGTAAGCCAAATGATCATTAGATTTCAATATGGATCTAATCTACATCAGCAAACCGCTCCATTGAGAAGTGAGACCTCGTACTTCAGTCTACTATGATTCAGAAAATTTCATGCGATACAATTTAGGTGTATTTTGACTCGCATGCCTTATAAATCACTACAGATTCCTCCTTATTTTGGTACTCAAAATAATTACAACTGCGTATGTGAGAGATGGGATCACTTACATTGGACTAAGTAGTTGAGAGACAGACAGTCCAGGCCATAAAGCGCCAAATGATTATTCACATCTATTATCATCCCATTATATTATTTTTGGAGATGATAATGTGAATTACCGGTTCCGCGGTGGCTATAATACAATAATATTTTTTTTTCTATTCAGCGATATCTGGTGAATTAATTGCCAAACCCGCTTCCCCTCTCTAATTCACATTATTCCACGCATTTCCGTGGATCCACAGTGAATTTTTCTGATTCTAGCTTTAATTCCGTTCGATTGCATTATAGACGACAGATTTGAAGACAAGATTCAGCACAGATTAACCACTACCAGCAGACTCATTATCACTATAGCTTTTTCTTTACTGATTCACACTATATATAGTACACATTAGGCGAGGAATAGATTGGGGAAAAGGCCAAGGCTCTCCATAGATTGATCTGCCATCTACAATTTCAATTTTTCAACAAGTCTTGAAAGTATAGCGTTGCAAATTTTCTTCATTTTCTCGTACTAGGACAGTTGTTCACAAGCATAAACTCTATCAATGTCACAAGACGTGGCATCAAAGTCTGTTTCATCAGGAGAGATGCCCTATCCAAAAGATGTGTACCCACTTAATATTACAGCCCGGGACTATGACAATACATTCCAAGCGATCAAAGTTCAGAGGGAAACAGCTCCGAAGGTAAAGGCCGAATTTCCAGATTTTCACATATGGAAACACACTTCCATGGATGACAAGCGGATGTGTAAGCATCTTCAAAAAGGTTATTATCAGCCGTCTGTTGTTTCAAACGAATGTCATTCAGGACGACAGATAGTGAGCCAGCTTCTTCATAGTGCAAATGGTTCTGATGGTCTTAAAAATGGTACCGGGACTTCGAAAGACAAAGGTAATGTGACCAAAAGAAAGCTCAACTTGATGGGTGACGTAATGATGAAAGCATTGATCGAAAGACATAAAATGAACAGGATACGAGGAAAATCGACATACCGACCTCCGCCAAGAGTTACTTTAACAGAGCATAAAAGGGAAATGTGGATGCGGAAGTTGGCTGATGGCTCTATACCATTAAAGAAATTGTCAAAGGCTGTCCCCCATGGGCTTCGAAACAAAATGCTCTTGCTACAATGCTTGAAACATAACATCCCAATTTCCAGAGCTATCTGGCTCATCAAATGCATTTCCAGCAATGAACAACGACAACTCAAGAGAAGAGTTTCAAATTCTGGTTCTGTTTCCCTATTGGTTGGTCAATGGACTGTTGAATGGACCGAACAAGTTTGTATGTTCTTGGAGCATATATACAAGAGCTGCTCTGACGGCCAGAATAAGGAGAAGTGGAAGTTGTCCATGGATTATGGTACGAAGTTAGTTAATGAGTTGTACTTTCAAAATTTGTTGAACAGGGAAGTTTTCCTATCATGGGTTGTTCAATTTCTAGGCAAGCTGGTCAAGGTTAAAGATGATTTTACCTCAAATTTGTGGCTTGTTTCTATTCATTACCATGCCATACGTTTATATCTATTTCGAATTCTGAAGATAGATTACCTGTCGAAGGAATTGGTTGAAAACATGCTACTTGTTGTTGCTAAAATATATGAAACCGGGTACGAGGATGAAAATGAATACATATCACATCTTTCCGATAGGTTCAAGTACTTGGTTCGCTTCCTGTTCTATTACAACTCCGGAAACTTTATTATTCCTTCAAATTGGTCGTACTTAAAGCCATATTTGAGAAAAGTTCTCACGCAGGACATGGGTGTGGTGAAGGAGCAATTTAACCTCATTACATACAGAAACGAGTCTCTTATGATGGATGAGTTTGATAATGGATCTCCCAATAGTTCATCGGGGATCTCTGAAATTCGCTGCTACAATGCTACTTCGAGACTCATCTACAAACTGGATAACTACTGCCCTTGTCACTTTGATGATACTGCTACAACGAAAACAGATACTTTCACACCTGAAAAGCCTGTGGCAGCAGACTCATCCTTACACGATATTAACTCGCTTCGAAATCTTTCCAAATTCATATTTTCAGAATCTAGTCTTGGCTGGAAGCAGGCGTTAGATACCGCATTGTATTGGGCCATAACAAAAGATTGCGATTCATCGTTAAGCTTTCAGAGAATATGTTTGGTGTGCTCTATTTTACAAACTAAACTGTTTGCTGTGTCTACCTTGAAACGTTGGAAATTCGAACACATCAGAAAAGATGTCATTAGGGAACTTACTGGATTCGTGTATAAAACTGCTGATGTCTTTGGACTACAAGCAGATCTAGCATCTACAGCTGATAAAAAGCCACAGTCACAAGTCATGGCTTACAGCATGACTAGCTTCCTTGTGCTTATAAGCAGGTTTTTCCAACTGGGGCTGTTCTCAATGACTACATATTTGAGGAAGCTCATAGCATCTGGAATCATTTATCTGTCATCTTCGTTGCATTCATGCCGTGCCCATCTTATGATTCTTTATTCTTTATCTTTTCTAAGCGATGATAATTCAAATAACTTGATTATACGTCTATCAGAAAGAACAAATATTACTATTCCAAGTGAAATGGAAGCTAAATCGAAGAATTATGCAGAAAATTGGCTAAAGAGTTTTCTTGAAAAGGTTTCCAAACAGGGTTCTTGCAGTGGTTCATTTGATTCGAAGTCTGTTGTGTCTTACGAAAGTTATTATTCGCTTGTTGAGTATTGCGGCTGGCAAAACGATCATGATCAATTTATGTCGATTGGTTTGAAACTCCAGCTTGGATCTCATTTGTTGTTGGAATTGCAAAATGTATTCAACGATTCATCGGAAAATATCAATTTAAACGTTACCAGTTTTACCATTTTGTACAATTTATTCAAGTGCCATTTCTATCGGTATCCGAGGTTTGTTTATATGCTGTTTAAAATGCTGGACAAAGAACGGGTAATAATTCATGATGATGAAACCATGGCTGTGCTGTTAAAGACTACTATATACAACCAAAGGCTTTTGGATAGTTATTTGCTTAACGAGTCGACTACTGTTTGGAGCTACGTTCTTTCCTGTCTCAATAAATGGATGAATGAAGACAGGAAATCTTTTAATCTTGCACGGTCGTTGCAATTATCACGGATTAAGCTGGAGGGTCTTGAGATTAAACCATTGGATGAGGTGTTTAGTTGCAATGTTAGTCAGGAAGAGCTCAATGAGTTGGGTATAAGCTCTATGGAACGGCTATCAAAAAGTGCAGAGTTTTCGCATAGTTTTACCCAAATTATCACAAGCTATTTTAATGTGATGAAAGGATTTAATTCGCATTTTAAGATTCCTGTGTTGGAGCTTCTTCAAAGTTTACGGATTTGGAAGCAGGAAGATTTTGATAACTTGCTGGTGATGTACATTAAAAAGACGATTCAGCCCACAATAACATTGGACCATGATACCGACTTGAAGCTCATATTAAAATTAGTGATTGATAATTTGTTAACAATATCACAGGCAATCAAGTTGTTTTCCTCCCCTTCTAATGGTGCAAGCAACGAGGATTTTCATTCAATGTTGTATGACATTTTGTTCATACAAAGTGACCATCTTAAAGAGCATGAGCATCTACTTTTGAAGATTGAACGTGCTCGATATCGTGAGGCATTTCCGGACAGGTATTACCAAATAATGTTTCAATTCATTGACTACAAATCGTCCGCATCTATGGAGAAAGGTAGAACACCCAACCAAGGTGTTGATATTGGTGAAGTTGACGGAGTTGTCGTTCCTGCTGATGTTATTACTTCAATGCACGACCTAACGAGTGTATCTGTCAATCCTCAACTTGAAAATAGTGGAACCCATGATGAGTTTTCGGCCAGTGGAAATTTGACTGGCAACACCGATATCGTTAATTATGTTTGGTCTTTGTGTACGACCCATTTCAGTACCTTCATTGAGTTACTTTATTCCGAGTCTGGGTTCTCAAACTCTGAAGCAGTGTGGAAACTTTTTTATGAAAACATCTTAGCATTAAAATATAGTGATGAAGGTACTAAAGCAAGCGAGTTCAATCTTCAGCAAATCATGAGGAGAGTGAACTACTACAATCTTCATATATGCCAATGGCTTTTCAAATGTATGGTGGAAGGAAGATTGAATCATGCAAAAGGTAATAATAGCTTAAACAACGAAGTGATGGGTATATTAAAGCAAACGCTAACTGCTTTCGTTAACTTAGATAAGGCACCAGACGACTATTTAATTGGAGAGTTGTTCGAATATTTGAACAGCAACGTTAAATTTATGATCTTATCTTCAGCAGAGGATTTATATTTGGGCGGTAGAAGCTTCCCACAACTCTTGGTGGGAAACGGTAAGGATGCCAGTAAAATTTTGGCAAGAGTCATTTCTTGTTGCTCAAGATTAGAGCAGTACAAGGTTGGAGAAATTCAGATGTCAGATGAGTTAGTGTTTTCATTGAATGCATCTTTGGAAAAAATGATTTCGTACTGTCACAAACTGGAATCCAAAGGTGACATATATTCCTCTAACCTTAATAGCCCGATCGAGCTTATTTCAAAAATCATATTGGTTCATAAGGGCTATTTGGTTGCTCTAATGATGAGGCGGTCCTCGAACTTGCAGAAGGATATCTTGTTAGTGAACTTGCTCAAGCTTTTCAGAACAAAGCTTGTGGATAAGAATCTCAAGCTCAAGAACTTACTATATGATATCTTGATATCGATCAAGACATTGGTTTCTGAGTACGTTACAAAGCAGTATATGACGCAGCAGGCAGGACAACAACAACAGTCTGGACAAATGGGATCGCCTTTGGCACGTACTGTTTCAACACCTGGAATATTTACAAGTATTGGTTCACCTGATTATTCGCCGGGTACAGGAGGATCAACAATCGATTCTGAGCTGTCTCCAAGAAGAGGTGCATTTGACTCAAAAAGGTATCAAGGTCTACCTTCAACATGGAATGATATGTTGACTATCGAACCACAGAACTTCAGTCTCAGGCTCAGGTTGTTAGCCTCGAACTTTAAGCTGGAGGATTATCTCGGTACAAAAGATGATGAGTACTATTTGATGGACAAGGAATCCGGATTAATTACGAAGTGTTATTTCAAGAACTTTGACCTAATCGAGGATGCAAGTCCTTATGATACGATGAACAACAGTAGCTTAGGCTTGCAGTTGTTTGATTGTGTTATTGAGAGGAGAAATCCGCAGTAGGAATATTTATAGATTAGTGTTTTGTTGTTCAATGAGATGAGTAAGACTGAGTAAAACTGAGTACGGTTGAGTAAGACTCTCGTTTTGATATTAAGTAGATAGTAATTAGTATCACACCTTCTGAGTACATAAACGTATACAAAGTACCACTTAAACGGTACAGCAATACACAAAGCAGAACACGAAGTACTACCACCAAATTTTTCATAAACCCAAATATATGCCTGTATTTTCTTGCTATATAATGCTATAGATTTGAATCAAAAAGAA
>ERZ746981.229-NODE-229-length-36785-cov-32.246268_pt1 | contig 36785 bp, 29 predicted proteins | sample MGYA00374948_ERZ746981 | MGnify/ENA primary metagenome ERZ746981 (study PRJEB28757, sample SAMN06711160) | food metagenome | host: microorganism | place: China:Harbin | collected 2017-01-30 | study: EMG produced TPA metagenomics assembly of the Analysis of...
TGTCGGTTCTGGTCCTTGTGGCCGGCACGATGTTCATCATGCATGACACGTCCATCAACATGATGTCGCGCTAAGCGATGTCATGCGGGCTTCGGGGGCAGGCAACTGCCTCCGGGGCAGACGGCATAAAAAAAGACCGGCACGAGAAATCGTGCCGGTCTTTTTTTATGGACAACCCTACGGGAAAGGCGGGGATCAGCCTTTGTGGGGTTCGGGGGAAAGAAGGTCCTTCTTGTTGGGCTTGTCTTTCCATTCCTCGGCATCGGCCGGGGCGTCGAGCTTGCGTGTGATGTTCGGCCATACGGCTGCGTATTTGGCGTTCAGTTCCGCCCACGGGGTCGCACGGTCGTCACTATCGGGGAAGATGGCCTCAGCGGGGCATTCCGGTTCGCACACGCCGCAATCGATGCATTCGTCCGGATTGATTACGAGAAAGTTCTCGCCCGCGTAGAAGCAGTCAACCGGACAGACTTCGACACAATCTGTGAATTTGCAGCGAATGCAGTTTTCGGTGACCACATAGGTCATCGCCTATCTCCGATCATTATTTGTTCGGCCTGCGGCAATAGGCCCGGCCATTGAAAGGGATGAGGTGCCACACCGGGCCTGATCTCATCGGGAATGGCGGAAGATATGAGAGCGTTTTCCTGCCGTGGCAAGCCCAAGACAGCGGGTAATGCATAATCACGCGCAGCATTGGCGTTGCGGACACAATATTCAGATGGATTCGGGAAGAATTTCATACAGAAGTTGTGCAAGTGAGGCGCATTGTCGTCTGGCCGCGAAGCCTGTAACGCGAATGACAATCACGCTTTTCCTGTCGGGGGCGGGCAGTGTCAGGATGTCCCCTGTATGAACCTGCGCATGGGCCTTGGTTACGCGCTGCCGGTTGATACGGACCTGACCGCCGACCGCGATCTGGGCGCATGCGCTGCGACTGCGCCCGAAACGGGCATGCAGCAGCCATAGGTCCAGACGCTGGGCCGTGGGGGACGTGTCGGGGGTAGCGGTCTGGTTCATGGGCGTTACGGTCGGTCAAACAGTGTGGCAAGGGCCGCGAAGGGACTGTCGGGGCGAATGGCGCGGCGACGGGAACCTGGGGCGGCATTACGTTTCTTCGCCCGGTCTTTCTCAGCGGACGGGACGCGATCCCTTTTGTTTCCGGTTGTATCGGACAGGAAACGGATCATGACGGGTGCGGGCGGCCCATAATGATCGGCGGCCATGGGTCGCGGATGATACACCCGCATGTTCATTCCCTTCATGACCGCTGGCAGCATTTCGCGGCGTATGCCCAGACGCGATGCCAGCAGGGGCGGCAGTGGCACGGGCGCGCGCCGGGTCATGCGGGCCAGTTCCAGAATGATCTTTTCCGCAATGTCCAGCCTGATCCTTACGGGGCCGGTTTCCAGCCAGCCCATGCGATCCATGAACGCTGCGGGCAGCGCATCGGGTGCAAGGGAAATGCGGCTCATGGCGGGCAGGGGTGGGCAGGGCATGTTCAGGCTGATGGCGATCAGCCAGCCGCGCAGCCGCATGGGCTGCTCCTTCAGGATTGCGGGCATGAACAGACTATAATGCCCCACCTTTATGCCCAGTCGCCGTAGCCGACGGATCGTGTCCTGATCGTAGCGTTCGCCGCGATGAAGCGGGGCGATCCCGGCCCCTTCACACAGGCGATGGACAGGCCCGCGCAGGTCCGGCGTGCTGGCCACTGCGGCCTGCACGGCAAAAAGGGGCGCCAGATGTTCGCGCACCACCTGTCCCAGCCATGTCTGGAGCCGGTTGCGGATGCGTTCGCGCTGGGCATTGTCCAGTAGCGGGTTATCAAGCACCTGCGGGCGGGGCGAAAGCACGTGGGGGCCGGGTTGCAGGCGCGCGATAGGCATATCCTGCCACATGACGTGCAGCCCGTCGGGAGAAAAAGCGAACTGCGCGTCATCATCCTGCACCAGCAGGGCGACACGGCGCGGGATCTCGCTCCGCACGGCGCGACGGGCCGCGCGCATCAGCAGCCGCCCGTCCTCCGCATCGTCATGTTCACCGGCGATCAGGTCCAGCCCCGCAATGCGCCCGACCTCGTGGCCTTCCACCACTACATTGCCCTGTGCCGTTACGGCGGAAAGCAGGCTGTCATGCACGCCTTCATCCAGCCGCCGGATCAGGGTTGTGGCGCGGCGATCGACGAAGCGGGCGGTCAGTTGTTCATGCAGGATGTCGGACAGGCGGTCTTCCACTTCACGGGTGCGGGCCTGCCAGTGTTCCGCATTGGCGATCCAGCCCGTGCGGGACGCGATGTAGCTGCATACGCGGATGCCCGCCAGCCGCTGCATAAGTGAATCAATGGTGCCTTCCGTCTGGAAGAAGTGGGTGATCTGTCTGTCCAGCCAGTCAGCGGGAATGCGTCCGTCCTGAATGATATGGGTGAAAATACGCCCGCACAGCCGAATATGGCTGTCATCGCCCAGTTTGCGGAAATCGGGGATCTGACAGCTTTCCCATAATAGCCGGGTTGCTGCGCGGGAGCGGACCAGTGGGCGGATTTCGGTATTGGCGCTCAGTGCCGCAAGGGCCAGCATGTCGCTGGCTTCGTGGCCCGCGACCAGTTCCCCACGGGGGGACGGGCGGTTGAGACTGGCCAGCAGGGTATCGGGGGATGAGAAATCGAGGTCGCTGTTACGCCATGACAGGCGGGTAAGCGGATCAAAACGATGCTGTTCCACCGCTTCGGCCAGTTCTTCATGCAGCGGCGGGCAGGTGCCTGTCGTGCCGAAGGTGCCATCACGAAGCCCGCGCCCGGCGCGTCCGGCCACCTGCGCGATTTCGCCTGCGGCCAGGGGGCGGATGCGCGTGCCATCGAATTTGGACAGGCTGGCAAAGGCCACATGGTTGACATCCATGTTCAGCCCCATCCCGATCGCGTCGGTCGCGACCAGATAATCCACTTCCTTTTCCTGATACAGCGCCACCTGCGCGTTACGCGTCCGGGGGGAAAGCTGGCCCATGACAATGGCGCAGCCGCCACGCCTGCGACGTAGCAGTTCGGCAATGGCGTAAACCTCACCCGCGGAAAAGGCGACAATGGCCGAACGCGGCGGCAGGCGGGTCAGCTTGCACGCCCCGGCATGGGTAAGCTGCGACAGGCGGGGCCGATGTTCGATTTCTATGCCTGGCACCAGGCGGCGGATCAGGTTGCGGATGGTATCGGCGCCCAGAAACATGGTCTCCGCCGTGCCGCGTGCATGCAGCAGGCGGTCGGTAAAGATATGTCCGCGATCCGGGTCCGCGCAGAGCTGGATTTCGTCCACCGCAACGAATTCCACCCGCCGGTCCAGCGGCATGGCCTCGACCGTACACGAAAACCAGCGGGCCTTCGGGGGCACGATCTTTTCTTCGCCGGTTATCAGGGCGACGGCATGCGCACCCTTGCGCGCGACCATACGGTCATAATTCTCCCGTGCAAGCAGGCGGAGCGGGAAGCCGATGATGCCACTGGAATGGGAAAGCAGCCGTTCTATGGCCAGATGGGTCTTTCCGGTATTGGTCGGGCCGAGCACTGCCCGGACCCGCATGTCGGAATGGGGACCGGAACCCTGTCCGGCCGCAGTGCGATAGGGGCCGCCAGGACCCGTGGGTACACCCGTCATGGGGATATGCTCCGGCCAAGTGGCGGCAAATGCAAGCAAAACCACATGCGGCTTGCGTTGCATGGTAGCCGGACGCACCCTGCCAACAGGAAAATGCGGTACGGAGGATGTGCAGTGAACATGGTGGAAACTCAGGACTGTCTGGTCATGGCGCAGGACGTGGCCGGACAGGATGTGGGCGTGGTGCATGCCATCCGCCCTGACGGCTGTGCAGGGCTGGCCGCGCTTGTGGGCGAAACGGCTGCCCGCTTTGCCACCCGATCCGGCTTTGTAGCCCGTTACGGGCAGGTGCAGCTTCTGCCCGACGCCGGGGGGGGCATCACCACGGCTCTGCTGGGGCTGGGCGAGGAAGAGGAAGGAGCCGATCCGTTCGTCTTCGGTGCGCTGCCCGATTCGCTGCCTGCGGGATTGTGGCGGGTCAGTACGCCTGCGGACATCGACGGGGCGGATGTTGCCCTTGGTTTCTGTCTGGGCGCGTACCGTATGCCCGGTTTCGGGCGCGATACGCCGCCCGCTCCGGCCCGGAGCCGACTGGTGGTGGACGCGACGGAACACGGTGCGGCCCAGATGGCCCAGTGCGTTAACCTTGCGCGTTCTCTTATCAATACGCCGCCCAACCTCATGGGGCCTGACGATCTGGCTGCCGCCGCAACGCAGGCGCTCGAACCGCTGGGCGTGCAGGTTTCGGTCATTCGCGCAGAGTGGCTGGAACGGGATTTTCCCACGATCTTTCACGTTGGCGCGGGTTCCGACCGTGCGCCCTGCGTGGTGGAAGCCCGCTGGCAGGGCAGCACGGCGACGGAGGACGCGCCGCTGCTCTCGCTGGCGGGTAAGGGCGTGTGTTTCGATACCGGCGGGTACGACATCAAGCCCGCATCCTCCATGCTGCGGATGAAAAAGGATATGGGCGGGGCCGCCATCATGCTGGCTCTGGCCCGTCTGATCGTGTTGCGCGATCTGCCCGTGCGACTGGAACTGCGCCTTGGCTGCGTGGAAAACAGTGTGTCGGGCCATGCGATGCGCCCGTCCGATGTGGTGCGGACGCGTGCGGGGCTGACGGTCGAAATCGGCAATACCGATGCCGAGGGGCGACTGGTGCTGTGTGACCTGCTGCATGCTGCCTGCGAACACCAGCCCGACCTGCTGGTGGATGCCGCGACCCTGACGGGGGCCGCCCGCGTGGCGCTGGGACCGGACGTGCCCGCCCTGTTCACCAATAGCGACGAAGCAGGCACCGCTTTTGTCACGGCGGGCCATGCCTGTGGCGACCCGCTATGGCGGCTGCCGTTATGGCCGGGTTACCGCAAATGGTTGAACAGTCCGGTGGCAGACCTGAACAATATTTCATCCAAACCTATGGCCGGGGCCATTACGGCGGCGCTTTTTCTAGAGAATTTTGTCAGCGCAGATGTGCGTTGGGTTCATATCGATACGTATGGATGGAATGATTCGTCACGACCCGGTCGCCCGGAAGGTGGGGAAAGCCTAGGGTTAAGAGCAACTTATGCCGCTATATTAACTATTTTTAATATCGAGGACAGAATGCATCGATAAAGAAACAATCCCACAAGCGAACTAAATCCCTTTGTGCGACTTATATATGCCGTAAATGCTAATTATATAGGCAGAACGATAAGACATCATTCCAGCCCCGGTCCGATTCCGCCACATGTGTGCCGATCGGCGGGGCTGATATTCGACAAAGGATTCCAATCGATGGCCAAGACATCCCAGGCTCAGACGGATCAGATGATCAACTCCCTGCGTGAAACCATTGTCGCAATGGTTCGCCGCGACGGTCCCGACCTGTCTGCCCGCCAGCTGGCCGTATTCCTGACCTGCTATCTCAGCGAAGATGCGCATACCGTGCGTGGCCTTGCAGCCGAACTGAACGTGTCCAAGCCCGCGATCACCCGCGCGCTGGACCGGCTGAAGGATCTGGACCTTGCCCGCCGCACGCCCGATCCGATGGATCGTCGTTCCGTGCTGATCAAGCGCACGCTCAAGGGCAACGCCTATCTGCGTGACCTGTGCACGATCGTGACCGAAACGACGCAGGAAAAGGCGGCAACCCCCGTCCGCAAGGCCCCCCGTGCGCGTCGCGCCGCCGAGACCCTGCGCCGCGTGGGCTAAAGGTGCAGGCCGTAGTTCTCTTCATGCATTACTGATGGACTGAAGGGGTCGATCCCATGCGTATATCACGACGTCTGGCTGTCATTGCCATAGCAATGGCGCCGTTTGCTGGCCTGTCCACCATGGCGATGGCGGCGGATTCCTCGCTTGGCACGCCGTCAGGTCAGGTCACGATGAAGTTCAAGTCACTGGATATCGGGGTGGGCCACACCTGGGGCACGGGGCGGCTGACGTATCAGCACCATACCTACCGCTTCAAGATCGAAGGCGGGTCGCTGGCGGCTGTGGGCTACTCCACGATAGAAGGTCGGGGCACGGTCTATAACCTTCACCGCCTGCAGGATTTTGAAGGCAGTTACGCCGCCGTCAATGGTGAGGTCACCGCAGGCACCGGCGTCGGCGGCATGGTACTGAACAACCCCGCGGGCGTACGCATCCAGATCGACACCACCAGTTCCGGTGGCCGTCTGGCGGCAGCCCTTCAGGGTATGAAAATTACGCTGCATAAATAAGTCAGGGTTTCAGCCTTGATATCGTCTGACAGGGGGGATGGCCGGAAGGCTGTTCCCCCTGTTTGCGTTACCATGTCAGCCCCGGCCTGTGGCGCACCCGTCGCGTGACCGCAGCAGCCCATAGCAGTTGCGCAATGCCAGCCAGCGTGGCCCCCGCAAACGGCGTGGCTATCCCCCCGGCCACGACACCCGCGATGATGCCCCCATACAGCGTTCCGCCCCATGCCAGCAGGGTAAGCCGGGTGGCGTTCATGCCGCTGCGATGGGCCATCTGGTAGAAATGTTCCCGGTGGGCCTGCATAAGTGGTCGACGGTTCCATGCACGACGCAGCAGGGTTGCGAATACATCCGCCAGCACCCCCGACACGATAAGTGGCATGAGCATTTCCGCATGTGGCAGGTGCGCCCCCCCCATGCGTAGTCCCAGCGCGCCCAGCACAAGCCCGCAGCACTGGCTGCCTACATCCCCCATGAACAGCCGCGCATGGGGGAAGTTGAAGGGCAGGAAACCGGCAATGGCAGCAGCCAGCACCAGCGCGGTGCCCCATATTTCCACCCCGGCCTGTGCCATAAGACACAACCCCGCCGTGACAAGGCACGCCAGCAGGGTGCAGCCACTGGCCAGCCCGTTCAGCCCATCAACAAAGTTCATGGCGTTACACAGGCAGACCAGCCACAGCACCGCCACGACAAAGGGCATCCATGCAGCGGCGTTGGACGGGGACGCGTTGCATCCCCACGCCACCAGTAAGGCGGCGGCCTGTTGCGCCAGAAGTTTCCATGCGGCGGGCATGGGATGAATGTCATCGCGCCATGAAAAAAGTCCCAGCCCCGCCGTGGCGAACAGCAGCGACATATCCCCGCGGTCAGGCATATGGTGGAAAAGCAGCTCTGCCAGTGGCACGCCGGGCAGGAATACGGCCAGAATGGCCAGTCCGCCGCCCTTCGGCACCGGTTGGGCGTGCGCGCTGCGGCTGGTGGGACAGTCCATGACACGCAGGCTGATGACGCGGTGCGACACGATGGCCGCCAACAGGGCGCATGCCACCAGCAGAAGGTTAAAAACGGCTGCTGTGGCATAAGCGGAATGCGTAATGGTCATGAAAGCGGGGATCGGGGCATGATCTCTCCTTCTTGCCCTCCGTCCCCTCGGCTATAGGAGGGGGATAATGGTTACGCAATCCTCCAGCAATCCCGCCCTGACCGAGCGGCTGCGCATGACACGGACCATAGCGCTGAACTTTACCCTTGATGTCATCATGGGGGGAGTGGCTGCGTCCATGGCGGGGGCATTGTGCGGGGGCATGCCGGGGGCACGACCGGTATGGGGGCTGGCCGTCGCCGGTATGGGGTGGATTGCAGTCGCGGGCTGGCCGTTCCGTATTTTCCAGCAGCACTGGCGTTTTGCCGGGCGATCCGACTTCTGGCGGCTTGGCTGCGCCTGCGTGCTTGCGGGCATGCTTTCCATGGGCACGCTGGCGCTGGACGGCGCGCGCGACCTGTCCTTCAGCGTGGTTTATGCCCTGACGGTTTTCGTGTTCATGGCGGGCGCGCGGGCTGGATACCAACACTGGCGGGAGTGTCGGCGCGGTCGGGGCAGGCTGTCGGACGGGCGCATCATCCTGCTGGGTGGCGGGGAAATGGCCAGCCGCTTTCTCCGGCTCATGCCCGACAGGGGGCGTCAGGTGGTGGGCATGGTGGTGGAAGGCCCCCAGCGCCGACCGGGACGACGGCTGCGTGGCGTGCCGGTGCTGGGACAGGTGGCTGATCTGGCCCGTATCCTTTCGGACATGGATGGGGGGGGCGATCTGCTGCTGGTCGTAACCGATCCCCGCTTCCGGGGGGAGCGCCTGTCCGCCGTGCTGCATGTGGCGCAGGAAACCGGCACACAGGTGCGGTGCATGCCCGACCTGTCGGGTATTGCCGGGGGGCAATCCGCGCCGCTGCACCCTGTCCGGCTGGTGGATCTGCTCAACCGTCCCCCCCTGCCGCAGGATGGGGGTGGTATTGCGGACATGTTGCGCGGCAGGCGGGTCATGATTACCGGGGCGGGGGGATCGATCGGCAGCGAACTGGCCCGGCAGATCGCCCGTCATGGCCCCGCCGAACTGGTTTTGCTGGATGTCGGGGAATATCCGTTATGGCAGGTGGATGTCGACCTGACGGAAAAGGCGGCGGAGGTTCCCCGGCATCTCGTGCTGGCGGACATACGTGACGCCGCGCGCATGGATGCGGTCTTTGCCCGCTTCCGTCCCGAACTGGTCTTTCATGCAGCCGCGCTGAAGCATGTGCCCATGGTGGAGGAAAACCCGTGCGAGGGACTGCTGACCAACGTCACCGGCACCCGCATCGTAGCGGATACCGCGTGCCGCCATGGCGTAAAGGCGATGGTGCTGGTCTCGACCGACAAGGCGGTCAATCCCGCCAGTGTCATGGGGGCGTCCAAGCGGGTGGCGGAAATGTACTGTCAGGCTCTGGACGCGCAGGCCCGCAGGGGTGGGGAAGACCGGGCCATGCGCTGCGTGACCGTAAGGTTCGGCAATGTCATGGGATCGACCGGATCGGTCATTCCGCTGTTCCAGCGCCAGCTTGAGCGCGGGGGCCCGCTGACCGTGACCGATTCGCGCATGCAACGCTATTTCATGACCGTATCCGAAGCGGTGGGGCTGGTACTGCAGGCCAGCGCCTGTGGCACGGGCGCGCAGGCGGGACGGCTTGCGCCGCTATTATGCCGGGGCGGCGTATTCGTGCTGGATATGGGGACACCGGTGCGCATTGTCGATCTGGCGCGGCAGATGATCGTGCTGGCGGGCCTGCGGCCCGACCGGGACGTGCAGATCCGCTTTACCGGACTGAGACCGGGGGAAAAGCTGGCGGAAGACCTGTTTTACCAGCAGGAAACCCTGCAGCCCACCGGCTGTCCCGGCCTGCGGATGGCAATACCGCGTACGGTGGACCTTGCGCAGGCTGCCAATATCATGGATGCACTTACTGCGGCATGCCGGAATGGTGATAGCGTGCAGGCGCTCGATCTGGTCCGCAGGCTGGTACCCGAGTTCGTACATAACCCGCATGGCGTGGTCGCGCCGGTCCCGGCGGGGCGGGTTGATGTGGAAAGGAATGCATCATGAATGCTCCGGTGGAAACGCCCATAGGTTTCCTGAACCTGCCCAAGCAGCAGAGCCTGATCGCCGAAGAGATCAAGCAGCGCGTGGACGCGGTCATGCGGCACTGCCGCTTCGTCATGGGGCCGGAGGTGATGGAACTCGAATCCCGTCTGGCCAGCTATGCGGGTGCGGCGGAATGCGTGGGCGTCTCCTCGGGGACGGACGCGATCCAGATCGTGCTGATGGCCGAAGGGATCGGCGCGGGCGATGCGGTATTCCTGCCCGCCTTCACCTATACCGCCACGGCGGAGGTGCCGCTGGTGCTGGGGGCGACGCCGGTTTTTGTCGATGTGGACCCCGCAACCTTCCAGATCGACCCTGCCAGCCTGCGCCGCCGCATTGCGGATGTGCGCAAGGCAGGCCGCCTGCGCCCGCGTGCGGTGATCGGGGTCGATCTGTTCGGCCAGCCCGCGCCATGGCCCGAACTGCGTGCCATCGCGGACGAAGAAGACCTGTTCCTCATGGCTGACTGCGCGCAGGCTTTCGGGGCAACGCTGTCCGGGCGCAGGCTGGGGCGCGAAGCCGTGGCCACCACGCTGTCCTTCTTCCCGTCCAAGCCGCTGGGGGCCTACGGCGATGCGGGCGGTATCCTGACCGATGACCCGGCGCGCGCCGAACTCTACCGTTCGCTGCGCACGCATGGGGAAGGCAAGACCCGTTACGAGGTGCTGCGTACCGGCATGAATGCCCGGCTGGACACGATTCAGGCGGCGATCCTGCTGGCCAAGCTGGACGTATTCGATATGGAACTGGGCCGCAGGCGCGTAATTGCCGACTGTTATGACGCGGGCCTGGCCGGGTGTGTCATTCCGCCCGCCCGCGTGGCGGACAGTGAATCGTCATGGGCGATCTATTCGGTCCTGACCGGTGGGGCGGAAGACCGCGCCACCATCCAGGACAGGCTGAAGGCGCGCGGAATCGCATCGGCCATCTATTATCCCCGCCCGCTGCACCTGCAGCCAGCCTACAGGGCCAGCCATGATGGCAGCCCCCTGCCGGTGGCGGAAGATCTGTCACAGCGCATCCTTGCATTGCCGATGCACCCCGAACTGACGGATCATGACGTGGGCCGGGTTGTCGCGGCCGTGTGCGCTTAAGGAGAACATACGCAAATGAAACGCGAGACAGTCCTGCTGATCGGGTTCCTGTTTATCACGATCGGTACGTCAGCAGGGTTGTGGTACATGGCCATGCCCAATTTCCGGCCACTGAGCTTCCCCACCATGGAATCGGGCACCATTGCCGTCGGTCCCATGCGCGCGGAACGCACGCTGACGGCAGCCCAGGTCCACACGTTCAATGACTGGTTGCAGGGTCATACCGCAGGCTGGGGGCCACTGGGCCAGACCCCGCCTTCAACGGGGGACGCCGTGCTGATGATGCAGGTGGCGCCCGACGCGCACGACCAGCAGGCCGGGGCAGGCGCCCACCAGCCAGCGGAGCCATACCGTATCACGCTGTGGACCGGTATCAGCGCGGCTGACTGGAACAACACCGTATTCGTGGAGTCACGGCCCGGTGCGGTCATCCGTGTCCATCATTTCAGTGACAGGGATTTCGGGGTGCTGCGTGACCTTGTGAACCAGTATGACTATCCCCGGTCCGCTTTTCCATGAGACTGGTGCGCGAGGGTACGGCGGGGCTCATCTTCGACTGTGACGGTACCCTCGTCGACAGCCTGCCCCTGTATCGTGAAGGGTGGATTGCGGCGCTGGAGGACGAAATCCGCCAGAGCGTGCCCTTGGAATGGTTCCACGGCCATGGCGGCATATCGGAACAGATGGTGCTCGATATTGTCGAACATCGCCTGGGCCGCAGCGTGAACCGTGACACCATCATCACCCGCGCGCGGGAAGGCATGCTGAAAAAGCTGCATGTATTACGTGAAATCACGGTCGTGACGGATATTGCACGGCAGTATCATGGCCGCCTGCCCATGGCGGTGGCGTCGAACGGGTCACGGCAGATGGTGTCGGCCTGCCTGCGCCATCTGGGGCTTGAGCGACTGTTTGACGTCATCGTCACCATTGACGATGTGGCGAACCCCAAGCCCGCACCGGACATGTTCCTTCTGGCCGCGGGCAGGCTGGAAGTTGATCCGGCCGCCTGTCTTGTGTTCGAGGACAGCCGCGAAGGCATGCAGGCGGCAGGCCGGGCCGGCATGCCCCATGTCGATGTAAATACGCTCCTGCCCTGAGCAGGGGATGATCCATTCAGGCCAGACGGGGGCGGGGGGATATTCTCCCGCCCCTTTTGCGTTCAGACGCGTTCGTCATCTTCAAGCTTGGGCGTGGCGCGGTCCGCCGTGGCCAGAAGGGCGGCAGTCAGTGGAGAGGCAAGGATAAGGCCCGGCACGCCCAGAATGGTGCCGAAGATCGTCTGGGACAGGATGGTCAGCCCCGGCGGCATCTGCACCGCATGGCGCTGGATCAGGGGGGCCATCACGTTGCCTTCGAAAAACTGGATCGCGGCATACAGGCCCATGACCATGAACCCTTCGCGCGTGCCCTGCGACAGGGCGATCAGCACGGCAGGCACGGCGCCTACGAACGCGCCGATATAGGGGATGAAGTTGGCCAGCCCCGCCACCACCCCCAGCGCAAGGGCCAGTGGCACGCCGATGCACCACAGCCCGATAAAGGACAGCAGCCCCACCACCGTCATGTCCAGCGCCTGTCCCGCCGTCCATGCCCACAGGGTGCGCCCCGCCGTCAGCAGCAGGTCGCGTGATGTCTTGCGGTATTCATGCGGGACCAGCCGCAGCATGCCGTTGACATAGAGTTCGGGCGATATGGCGAAATACAGCCCCGCGATCAGGATGACCGCCAGCGTGCCCGCCGCACCGAAGGCGGAGGACACGAATCCCGTCATGGACCCCGCCAGCGAACCGAAGCCGCTGCCGCCCGAGGACGGCTCGTTCCCGCCAAGGGAGGAGGGCAGGTTATCAAGGATCATCCGCCCGATGGAGGAATTGCCCATCCGGTCGCGCAGGCTGTGGGCCTGTTCACTCAGGGCGGTGCGCAGCTTGACCGCCTGTTCCGATATTTCGGGGCCACTGCTCCATATCAGTGCGGTCAGGGCAGCGATCAGCACGACCACCACCGCTGTCAGCGCCAGCCAGTAGGGCAGGCGCGTATGCCGTTCCACGATACCGGCAAGGTTATGCAGGATGACGGCCACCAGCGTGGCGGCGAAGATGACCATCAGCACGTCGCCCACCAGCCAGATCAGCACGACCACGACGGTAACGACGATGGCCAGACGTAGCAGGCTGAAAATGCGGGCAAGCTGGACGGCGCGGGGATCGGTCACGCTGTCTTTCGCCTGTTCGTGTTCATGATGTGTGGTGTGCTGGGAAGAAGCCGGTGGGGGAGAGGCTGTCATCAATATGTCCGTAGGGTGGGCGGCACAGGTCCCGCAGGATTTAAAACCCGGCGGGGTCTGACCGGCATAACGTATTGGAAGGCAGGAAGGTCGAACCGGATTTCCATAAGGTGATGCCGGATTTGCGGCATTGTGTGTACAGGACCGCTGCGGCACTGATACGCTTAGCCGTAAGCCATTCCATCCCGCCGGGAAAGGGTCGAGATGTGCGTAGCCTGAACATTCTTCCCTCCCTCCCGGCCGGTCGCGGGCGCGTGGGGGCGGCCGAACTTGCGCTGGCGGTGGCGACGTTCACCATCGGCACGGGGGAATTCGCGCTTATGGCCGTCCTGCCCGGCGTTGCGCGTTCGCTTGGCGTATCGGTGCCGGTGGCCGGGCACGTCATCAGCGCCTATGCGCTGGGCGTGGTGGTGGGGGCGCCCCTTATCACCATTATCGGCGCGGGCCTGTCGCGGCGCAGGCTGCTGCTGGTGCTGCAGGCCCTGTTCGTGGTGGGCAATGCCGCGTCGGTCCTGTCGCCGGGATACCGGTCGCTGTTCTATGCGCGGTTCCTGACGGGCCTGCCGCACGGGGCCTTCTATGGTGTGGCCGCACTGGTCATGGCCGCCATGGTCGAACCGGGTCGCCGTGGGCGGGCGGTGGCGGGCGTGTTTGTCGGCCTGACCGTGGCGCATGTCGTGGGCGTACCGCTGACCACATGGGGCGGGCAGTTGCTGGGCTGGCGCATGATGTACGGGGTCATCACGATTATGAGTGTGCTGGCCCTTGGCCTGATCGCGCGCAATGTGCCCGAAGTGGCGGCGGAACCGTCCAGCGCGCCCCTGCGGGAACTGGGCGCACTGGGTCGCCCGCAGGTGTGGTTTACGCTGGCGACCGGCGCGATCGGGTTCGGGGGAATGTTCTGCGTGGGCACCTACATGTCCGAAGTGCTGCTGACGGTCACGCACGCCCCTGTCTGGGTCGTGCCGCTGGCGCAGTCGCTATGGGGCGTGGGCATGGTGGCGGGCAACATGGCGGGCGCGCGGCTGGTGGATGTCAGTCCCGCGCGCGCGGTTGTCGTGACGCTGGCGGGCAGCACGCTCATGTCGTGCCTGTTTCCCATCTGCGCGGGCAATCCTGGGCTGATCCTGCTGGTCATCAGCCTCATGGGCGGCATCATCGCGCTGCTGCCCGCGCTTCAGACGCGCCTTATGGATGTGACGGGCAATGCACAGGTTCTGGCCGCGGCCCTTAACCATTCCGCGGTCAATATCGCCAATGCGTTTGGCGCGTGGCTGGGCGGGGCGGTGATCGCCGCCGGTTACGGCGCGCAGTCGGTGGGCTGGGCCGGGGCGTGTCTTTCGGCAGCCGGTCTGGCCGTCTTTACGCTGGCGCTGGTGGCGCAGCGGCTGGAACGCCGCCACATGCCCGCCTGACGTCCGCGCTCAGTCCGCGCTTGCGGCTTCTTCCATCTCGGTTTCGGCTTCCAGCCAGTCTTCTTCCGCCTTGTCGTGTTCGCGTGCGATGGCGGCAAGGCGGGTGTTCAGGGCCGTGACCTCATCGGCCTTGCCGCCTTCATACAGGGCCGGGTCCGCCAGACGGGTTTCCAGCTTGGTACGCTCGGCCACCAGTCGGGCCATAAGCTGTTCCGCATCGCGGATTCGCTTGCGTAGCGGGGCCAGCGCCTTGCGGGCTTCGGCACGCTCACGGCGGTCATCGCGTTTGGGGGCCGCCGCCGGGCGTGACGGATCGCTCTGGGAGGCGGCGCGCGCGCGTTCCGTAAGCCATGTGCGGTATTCCGCCATGTCGCCATCAAACGGGCGCACCGTGCCATCTCCCACCAGCCACAGCCGGTCGGCCACCAATTCCACCAGATGCGGATCATGGCTGATCAGCAGGACGGCGCCTTCGAATTCCGCCAGCGCGCGGATCAGCGTATCGCGTGCGTCAAGATCCAGATGGTTGGTCGGTTCATCCAGTATGAGCAGATGCGGCGCGTCGCGTGTCGCCAGCGCCAGCAGCAGGCGCGCCTTTTCGCCGCCCGACAGGTCGCGCGTTACGGTATCGGCCCGTTCCGCATCCAGACCGAAGCGGGCAAGCTGCGCACGCACGGCGGAAGGGGCGGCGCCGGGCAGGGCGCGGGCCATGTGGTCCACCGGGGTTTCGTCGGGGCGCAGTTCCTCGGCCTGGTGCTGGGCGAAATAGCCGACTCTCAGCTTCGGGCTGTGCTGGATCGTGCCCGATTGCGGCTCCAGCCGTCCCGCCACCAGCTTGGCGAAGGTGGATTTGCCGTTGCCGTTCGCGCCCAGCAGGGCGATCCGGTCTTCCATGTCGATGCGCAGGGACAGGTGCGACAGGATGGTATGGTCCCCATACCCGGCGGAAACCCGGTCCATGGTCAGCATGGGCGGCGGCAGGGCGGAGGGTTCGGGAAAGGAAAACTGGCTGGGCGCGTCCTCAATCACGCTGTCGATCTGCGGCAGCTTCTGCAATGCCTTCAGCCGTGCCTGTGCCTGACGGGCCTTGGTGGCCTTGGCGCGGAAACGGTCCACAAAGGACTGCATATGCGCCCGTTTTGCATTGATGCGTTCAGCCATGCGGGCCTGCTGCAGGGCCTGTTCGGTGCGGATGCGCACGAATTCCTCATACCCGCCGGGTGTCAGCGTCAGCTTGCCGTGATCCAGATGGGCGATGGCGTCCACCGCGCGGTCCAGCAGCCCCCGGTCATGACTGACAATCAGCGCTGCCCCCGAAAACCGCGCCAGCCAGTTTTCCAGCCAGATCGTGGCTTCAAGGTCGAGGTGGTTGGTCGGCTCATCCAGCAGAAGCAGGTCGGGGTTGAGGAACAGCGCGGTTGCCAGCGCCACGCGCATGCGCCACCCGCCCGAAAAATCCGATACGGGCCGCGCCTGTGCCGCCGCGTCAAATCCCAGACCCGACAGGATGGCCGCCGCCCGTGCGGGTGCGCTGTGTGCGTCGATCGCCAGCAGGCGTTCATGAATATCGGCCACGCGGGCAGGATCGGCGCAGGTTTCGGATTCGGCCAGCAGTTCCGTGCGTTCGGTATCGCCCGCCAGCACGGTTTCCAGCAGGGAGCCGTAGCCCGTGGGCGCTTCCTGCCGGATGCGCGCCATGCGTGCGCGCGCCGACATGTGGATGCTGCCCCCATCGGGCGCAATGTCGCCCGCGATCGCGGCCAGCAATGTTGATTTGCCCGCCCCGTTACGGCCCACAAGGCCGATCTTGCGCCCCGGATCGATGCTCAGGCTTGCGCCATCAAGCAGGGTGCGCCCTGCAATGCGCAGGGTCAGGTCGGATATGACGAGCAGGCTCACGGGGGGAAAACTCCGGCAATATGGGGGACATGGCTGGTTTCGTGCGGGTTGTACCTACCAGTCCGCGGCGATATGCTCTAGATGGCGCTTGTAAGGCGATGGCGGTTTATGACCGAGGCCGTCTCGTTATATTCCATCACCTGTTTGAAAGGAGCTGTCCCATGGCAGTTGAACGTACCCTCTCCATCATCAAGCCCGATGCAACCCGTCGCAACCTGACCGGCAAGATCAATGCCGTGTTTGAAGACAACGGCCTGCGCATCGTCGCCCAGAAGCGCATCCAGCTCACGCCCGCAACCGCTGGCGCGTTCTATGAAGTGCACAAGGAACGCCCGTTCTACAACGACCTGGTGTCCTTCATGGTATCCGGCCCGGTCGTGGTGCAGGTTCTCGAAGGTGAGAACGCTGTCCTGAAGAACCGCGAAGTGATGGGTGCGACCGACCCCAAGAAGGCCGAAGCCAACACCATCCGCGCGCAGTTCGCCGAAAGCATCGAAGCGAACTCCGTCCATGGTTCGGACAGCCTTGAAAACGCGAAGAACGAAATCGCGTTCTTCTTCGCCGGCACCGAAATCCTGCCCTGATCCTTACGGACCGGAAGGATGCGGGGTTCTGCCCCGCCCATGTAAAAGCCGGCCCATGGGCCGGCTTTTTTCATGCCCGGATGGTTCCGGCCTTATACGGACAGCAGGCTGGCCGCCGCATCCGGCACGGGCGCGCCCGCGGGGTCCAGCACGCGCAGCAGGGCGGCCGGGTACAGCCTGTGTTCCTGCCGTAATACGCGCGCGGCCAGCGTGTCGGGCGTATCATCGTCCAGAACGGGCACGGCTGCCTGCCCGATGACGGGGCCTTCATCCATGCCCTGCGTTACCCAGTGGACCGTGCAGCCATGAATGCGCGTGCCGTTTTCCAGCGCGCGTTCATGCGTATGCAGGCCGGGGAAGGCTGGCAGCAGGCTGGGATGGATGTTGAGCATCCGGTCCGCCCATGCACTGGTCAGGAACGGGGTAAGCAGCCGCATGTAGCCCGCAAGGCAGATATATTCCACGCCTGCCGCGCGCAGCGCCGCGTCCAGCGCGCGCTCATGCGCCTCCCGGTCCCGGCCATAGGGGCGGTGGTCGATGGCGTGGGCTGCAAGTCCGGCTTCGCGCGCCACGTCCAGTCCCGGCGCATCGGGATTGTTGGACAGGACAAGGGCGATCCGGGCGGGATAGTCCGGTTGCGCGCACGATTCGATCAGCGCGCGCATATTGCTGCCGCGTCCGCTGATCAGGATCGCGATCGGTTTCTTGTGCGTCACCACGGGTTCAGTCACGCAGTCCGGGCAGGCTGTCGAAGGCCAGCGTGGCCGGGGCGTCCGGGGTTTCGCCCTGCGCGATGGACCCGATGACGAACGCCTGCTGCCCGCGTTCGGCCAGACGGGCAAGGGCCGCCGCGCTGTCGCGCACGACCAGCACCATGCCGATGCCGCAGTTGAATACGCGCAGCATTTCCTCGGTCGTGACATTGCCGGTGCTGGCCAGCCACTGGAACACGGGCGGGATCGGCCATGCGGACCCATCAATGACGGCGCGCGTGCCCTTGGGCAGCACGCGGGGCAGGTTGCCCGGCAGACCACCGCCGGTGATGTGCGCGGCCCCCACCAGCAGCCCGGCATGGTGCAGGTCCAGAACCTGATGCACATACAGGGTCGTGGGCGTCATCAGGGCTTCGCCCAGTGTCTGGTCATCGGCGAAGGGGCAGGGCGCATCCCATGCCAGCCCGCTGCGGGTGACAATGTTGCGCACCAGCGAGAAGCCATTGGAATGCACGCCAGCCGAGGGCAGGCCGATCAGCGTGTCACCGGGCTGGATGCTGCCCGGCAGCAGCGCCGTGCGCTCCGCCGCGCCAACTGAAAAACCGGCCAGGTCATAGTGGCCGGGGGCGTACATGCCCGGCATTTCCGCCGTTTCGCCACCAACCAGCGCGCAGCCGGAATCGGCGCAGCCCTTTGCGATGCCACGCACCACCTTCGCCGCATCGTCAATCGACAGCCTGCCCGTTGCGAAATAGTCCAGAAAGAACAGGGGGGTCGCGCCCTGCACCACCAGATCGTTCACGCACATGGCGACCAGATCGATACCCACCGTTTCATGCAGTCCGCTTTCGATGGCGATCATGAGCTTGGTGCCCACGCCATCGGTGCATGACACAAGGATGGGATCGGAAAAACCGGCGGCCTTCAGGTCAAACAGCGCGCCGAACCCGCCAAGGCCGCCCATCGTGCCGGGGCGGTCCGTCGCGCGGGCGGCAGGCTTGATGACTTCGACAAGCGCGTCACCCGCGGCAATGTCCACACCGGCATCGCGGTAGGTGGCGCCGGGTGCTGTATCGGCGGGGGAGGCAGGCGGGCGGGGGGCGGACGTCATGCGGCGGGCCTTTTTTCGTAATCAAACTATCACTTCCCCGGACTCCCGCAGGCAGGCTATGGAAACCGCAGCACGGAACCGGGGATCGAACGGACTTCCGGCTTTCTTTACGTCAAGGCGGGGCAACGCACAAAGCGGTGGTTGAGCGCACGAAGCTGAAAACGGATGAAAACGCGCTTGGCGGCGCGATCGGGCAACTGGTGTTGCCGTTTGCCCACACGCCCCGATTCGCTGCGGATGATTTCGTCTTTTCCGCCTCCAACGCCGCTGCGCGAAGCTGGCTGCTTGGTCCCACCCCGTGGCCGGACCGCAGGCTGGCCCTGTGGGGGGCGGCAGGCACGGGCAAGACCCACATGCTGGAAATATGGGCGCAGATGCACGATGCGCTGCTGTTGCAGGGGCCCAGCCTGTCGCACGGGCATGTCGCCGCGCTGTTTGGCGCGGGTGGCCACGCGCCGGTTATGGCCATCGTGCTGGACGGGGCCGACTGCTGCACGGATGAACGGGCGCTGCTGCACCTGCTCAATACCGCCCGTGAACACGGTATCGCCCTGTTGATGGGCGGGCGTGAACCGCCTGCGCGCTGGCCGGTCGTGCTGCCGGATCTTGCCAGCCGCCTGCGCGCGACCATGGCCGTGGCCATACGCCAGCCCGGTGACGGGCTGCTGCGGGTGCTGCTGCTGCGGCTGCTGGCGGAACGCCAGATTGTCGTATCGCAGCCGGTGGTCGAATGGCTTCTGCGCCGCCTGCCGCGTACCGCCCTTGCCATGCAGGAAGCCGTGCGCAGGCTGGATCACGCCGCCCTTGCCGATGGGGGGCGGGTCACGCGCGCCCTGGCCACCCGCGCGCTGGCGGACATGCTGGTGGGGACAATGATGGCGGAGGGGAAGGAATCCGAACCCGAAGCCTGAATGGTCCCTGATCCGGACGGCCTGCCGCACTGGCTCTGGTCAAGGCGTGTGCTGCTGGCCTAGAGTCGGACATAATCATAAGAGTGCCACCCAAGCGGGAGAGCGAGACAATTGGCCAGATCGCCACGTAACCCTTCCATCCCCGCAGCAAAGGCGCCGCGTGTCCGGCGGCGTGTCGCAACAGGGCGACAGGTCGCGTTGCGCGAACCGGCGGAACCCCTGCCGGACGCCACGTCGCCCGCGCGGTTCATAAACCGCGAACTGTCCTGGCTGGATTTCAACCAGCGCGTGGTGGACGAGGCCGACAACCCCCGCAACCCGCTGCTGGAACGGGTGCGCTTCCTGTCGATCAGCGCCAGCAATCTGGATGAATTCTATTCCGTGCGCGTGGCCGGTCTGGTGGGACAGGTGCGCGAAGGGCTGCTCAAGACCTCGCCCGACGGGATGACGCCCCAGCAGCAGCTTTCCGCCGTGCGGGAGCGCACCGGGCTGCTGTTGCAGGAACAGCAGCGTATCTGGCGCGACCTCCAGCGTGAACTGGAAGCGGCGGGTATTGTCCTGTGTGATGAGGTCTCGTTCACGGCGGAAGAACAGGCGTGGTTGGAAAACTGCTTCATGGAGCGTGTTTTTCCGGTCATCACGCCCCTTGCGATAGATCCCGCCCATCCGCTGCCCTTCCTGCCGAATATGGGCATCGCGCAGGCCCTGCGGCTCATGAACGCCGAGACCGGCCAGTTCGTGATGGAGGCGCTGATCCTGCTGCCCGCGCGGATCGAGCGTTTCATCCGTCTGCCCGCAGGTCTGTCCCCGCCGGGCAAGACGCGCTTCATCCTGCTTGAACGCCTGATCGTCATGTGCATCGGCCATCTGTTCCCCGGTCTTGTGGCGGGGGAATGGGGTGTGATGCGCGTGGTGCGCGATACGGATGTCGAGTTCGAGGACGAGGCCGAGGATCTTGTGCGCTCCTACGAATCCGCCCTCAAGCGGCGCAGGCGTGGCGTGGTGATCCATCTCGACATCGAATCCCGCATGCCCGAGGATCTCGCCCGCTCCATGGCCGAGGGGCTTGGCCCGCCGCCGGATGAGGTGTTCGTCCAGTCAGGGCTGATCGGGGTGGTGGACCTCAAGCAGCTTATTGTCGATGACCGGCCAGACCTGCTGTTCCCGCCCTATACCCCGCGTTTTCCCGAACGGATCGTCGATTGCGGGGGCGACTGCTTTGCCGCCATCCGCGCGCGGGACATGATCGTCCACCATCCATTCGAAAGCTTCGATGTGGTGGTGCAGTTCCTGCGGCAGGCAGCGCTTGACCCCGCCGTGGTGGCAATCAAGCAGACGCTGTACCGCACGTCGCGCGACAGTCCCATCGTTAAGGCGCTGATCGAGGCGGCGGAAGCGGGCAAGGCCGTGACCGCCATGGTCGAACTGCGCGCCCGGTTTGATGAGGAAGCCAATATCCGCCTTGCCCGCGCGCTGGAAGCCGCGGGGGTGCAGGTCGTGTTCGGCTTCTCCGACCTCAAGACCCATGCCAAGCTCAGCCTTGTGGTGCGGCGTGAAGGGGCGGCGCTGCGGTCGTACGCCCATTTCGGCACGGGCAATTATCACCCGATCACCGCGCGTATCTATACCGACCTGTCGTTCTTCACGTGCAACCCGGAACTGGCGCGCGATTCGGCGCGGCTGTTCAACTATATGACCGGCTACGCCATGCCCGCGAAGATGGAGGCGATCGCGTTTTCGCCCGTAACCATCCGCCGCACGCTGGAAGACCTGATCGCGGGCGAGATCGCCCATGTGCAGGCGGGCAGGCCGGGCCAGATCTGGCTCAAGATGAATTCGCTGGTCGATCCCGATCTGATCGACCGGCTCTATGCCGCGTCATGCGCGGGCGTGCGGATTACGGCGGTGGTGCGCGGCATCTGCTGCCTGCGGCCCGGCGTTCCGGGGCTGTCGGAAAATATCAAGGTCAAGTCGATCGTGGGGCGTTTTCTGGAACATGCCCGCATCTATGCCTTTGGCGACGGCCACCGGCTTCCGTCCAAACATGCGAAGCTGTACATATCTTCGGCGGACTGGATGCAGCGCAACATGGACTGGCGGGTTGAAAGCATGGTGCCCATGCTTGACCCGCAGATTCATGCCCGCGTGCTTGACCAGATCATGATGATCGACCTTAAGGACAACCTTCAGTCATGGATACTGCAGCGCAACGGGGTGTGGCGTCGGCTGGAGCCGGGACGCAGGCCGTTTTCATCGCATGAGTATTTCATGGAGCACCCGTCCTATCCGGGGCGCGGCAAGGCAGGGGGCGAGGCCCCGATCCGGGTCAGTGCCTCCCAGCCCTGGCATGCGGAACAGACTATTGAGGACTGAGGATTACGGTATGGGCGCGGTCATGGCGGCACGGGCGGGCAATGTATGGGGCTGGATGTGACGGGCGGTGGGGGTTTCCGCCGTTCGGCGGTCATAGATCTTGGATCTAACTCCGTCCGGCTTGTGGTGTTTGATGGTATCTCACGCAATCCGATGCCCATCTTCAATGAAAAGGTGGTGTTGCGGCTCGGGCGCGGCCTGAATGCTACGGGGAGGCTGAATGAAGAGGCTCTGCCACTGGCGATGGAAGTCATGGCCCGCTTCAACGCCATCGCGCGCGGGATGGAAGCAAGCCCGTTCGAGGTGCTGGCCACAGCCGCCGTGCGCGATGCCAGCAACGGGCCGGAATTCGTGGCGGGCCTGAAATCGCGCCTGCCTGGCGTGCCGATCCGCATACTGAGCGGGGAGGAGGAAGCCGATTATTCCGCTACCGGCGTGCTGTGCGGCATACCGGACGCCAATGGGCTGGTCGCGGATATCGGCGGGGGGTCGCTGGAACTGATCCGGCTGGAAAACGGGCGCAAGCTTGATGCCTGCACCCTGCCGCTGGGGGTGATCCGGCTGAATGAACGGGCCGATGGCGATCTGGCCCGTGCCCGCGCGCTGACGGATGAAGACCTGTCGGGCGTGGACTGGCTGGATGAGGTGAAGGGGCAGAACCTGTATCTGGTGGGCGGCGCTTTCCGCGCGCTGGCGCGCATGCAGATCGTGCGCACGGCCTATCCGCTCAATATCGTGCATCTCTACCATCTTGGGCCGGATACGGCGCGGGAGATGGCGGACTGGATCATCAGCGCGGGCAAGCGTTCGCTTGAACGCCTGCCGGGCGTGCCGCGTAAACGGCTGGAAGATGCGCCTTTCGCCGCGACCGTTCTGCGTCGGCTCATGCGGCGCACGCACTCCACGGGGCTGGTCTTCTGCGTCGATGGGCTGCGCGAAGGGTGGTACATGCGCAATGTGGCGGCCAGCGTGGCGGGAAATGACCCGCAGGACGCGGTCGCGCGCGAAATGTGCGGCATGCTTGGCCGCAGCATGACCCTGCCGGAACGGCTGGCGGACTGGACCGTCCCGCTTTTCCCGGACGAACGCGAGGATTTCGCCCGCCTGCGTGGCGTTGCATGCTGGCTGTCGGATGTGGGTGCGCATGACCACCCCGAATACCGGGCGGAACAGACCTATCTGCGTATCCTGCGCATGCAGGGCGTGGGGTACACCCATCAGGCGCGGGCCTTCCTGTCGCTGACGCTTGCGGTACGGTACGGGGCCGACCTGTCGGTGGCCTATCTGCAGCCATCGCGCCAACTGCTCGATCAGGATGATTTTGCCCGCGCCGTGGTGCTGGGGCAGGCGTTGCGGCTGGCCTATACCGTAAGCGGCGGGACCGAGGGACTGCTGGATGGCACGCGGCTCGAATGTGAAGGGGACATCCTGTCCCTTCATTTCGCGCCGGGGCGTGACGTGGTGCAGGGTGAAAGCGTGCGCCGCAGGCTGGAACGGCTGGGCAATGCGATGGGCATGGCGGTCAGGATACGCGACCACTGAAGCGATGCGCCCCTTGGGCGGGGCGTGATTGCGGGTAGCAGCGGGACAGGCGGAACATGGGCATACGACACGGACACACGCGCGACCTGCTGCTGGTTCGTGGCGGCACGGTGGTCACCGGGCAGGCATCGCTGTGCGTGGACGTGCTGTGTGGCGGTGTGGGGGAAATCCTTGCCGTAGGTCCGGATCTGGAGGTGCCATCGGGCTGCGCCGTGGTGGATGCGGGTGGCCTGCTGGTCATGCCGGGCGGTGTCGATCCCCGCACGGGCATTGGTGCGGATGAAGCCGGCTTTGCCCGCACGGTTGAGGCGCTGGCGGGTGGGACGACCACAATCCTTGACGTGATGCGACCCGACGGCGGCGATCTGGTTGCGGCATGGCGCGACTGGCGGCATGCGGCCCGTAGCGCGCATACCGATGTCGGGCTGCATATGGATCTGCCCGGTTATAAGGCGTCCGTGTCCCGCACCATGGAAGAACTGGTGACGTGTCACGGCGTCAATTCCTTCGTGCTGTCCATGATGCGCGGTCGGGAGGATCGCGATATCCTGCAACTGGCCGGTCATGCGGCAGGGCTGGGCGCGCTCAGTCTGATCGAGGCGCAGAATGCGCAGGCGATCGCCTGCCTGCGTGATGAACTGGAACAGGCCGGTATCAGTGGCAGCGAGGCCTGTCCCTTATACGCCCCGCCACCGGTCGAGGCCGAAGCGACCGCGCGTGCCATCATGCTGGCCGGACTGCGCGGCGCGCCGGTGCAGGTTGGCCCGGTTTCCACGACCCAGTCCGTCGCGGCCCTTGCCGGTGCCCGGTTGTGCGGCCAGCGCGTGGAAGGTCACGTGCTGGCCGCCCATCTGGTCATTGATGAAGCCGTCTATGATCCTGAAGGCGATGCAGGGCATGAGCGTTACATAACCATTCCGCCATTCAGGGACATGGCCCATCGCCGTGCGCTGTGGGGCGCGCTGGTATCGGGGAATGTGGGCATGGTGGCCAGCGGCTTTTCCCCCGGCGGACGTGACGGGCTGGATGCGGGGCTGGCCGAACGGATGCGCGTGGTCTGGCAGTATGGCGTGCGTTCGGGCGTGCTGACGGTGGAAGAATTCGTGGCCGTTACAGCCGAAGCCCCGGCCCGCGCCTTCAATATCTATCCGCGCAAGGGGGCGATCATGCCCGGTGCGGATGCCGATCTGGTATTATGGGACCCGGAGGCGGAGGAACGATGCCCGCCGGACGCGGACAGTCTTTATGCCGGGATCATGCTGGGCGGTCGTGCCGTGCAGGTGGTGCGTGGCGGTATGACGGTGTGGAAAAACGGTGATGTGCAGCCCGGTGGCGGATACGGGGCCTATGTGCCGCGTCCAGCCTTCCGTTCCACGCTGTCCACGCATATGCGACAGGCGAGCCGGCTGTCGCTACGTGACGGGAATATATAGGGTCCAATACAGTAATGGCTTTTGGCTTCCCTTTAACCGGGGTGACAATGTAAGACTGGGTCCCATATATTATAAATAACACCATGAAATGGCTGTTCCGGCTGTCTGCCTTGAGGGGGGTGAGGCAGTCCTGTGGCCACGCTTAGAGGGAACAGAATTGACGGGGACCAGACACGACGTTCGTTTCTATGTTGGAAACGAATATCATACGTTGGCGGATATCGCGCCGACACGCACGCTGCTGGACTGGCTGCGTGAAGACCGTGGCCTGACCGGCACCAAGGAAGGCTGTAACGAAGGCGATTGCGGGGCCTGCACGGTACTCGTGGTCAGGCTGGAAGGGGACCGGCTGGTCTGGCGGGCGGTCAATGCCTGCATCCAGTTTGTCGCCATGCTGGATGGCGCGCAGGTACTGACGATCGAGGACATGCGCGCCCCGGATGGCAGCCTGCACCCGGTCCAGCAGGCCATGGTGGACCAGCATGGGTCGCAATGCGGCTTCTGCACGCCGGGTTTCGTCATGTCGATGGTGGCCGGGCGCAAGGCGGACGGGCTGGTGCAGGACGAACATGGCATTGACGACATGCTGGCGGGCAACCTGTGCCGCTGCACGGGGTATGCGCCCATCGTGCGCGCCATGCGGCAGGCCATGCAGGCCGGTCCCGATCATTTCGACGCCATGGCGCAGGACATGGCCGACCGTCTGCGCCGCCTGCGCGACGGGGCCACGGTCGATATCAGCGGGCCGACAGGCCGCCTGACCATTCCGGCCACCGCCGATGCGCTGGCCAGCACGCTGCTCGCCAGTCCCGATGCGCGCATTGTGGCCGGGGCAACCGATGTCGGGCTGTGGGTGACAAAGGGGCTGCGCGTGCTGCCGCATATCGTCCCCATTGGCGGCATTGCCGATCTGCGCCGGATCGAGCGCAGGCCGGACGCCCTGTATATCGGGGCCGCCGTAACGTGGCAGGAAGCCCGTGCTGCCCTGACTGAAATACTGCCCCAGCCGGATGATGAGGTCATCCGCCGCATCGGCTCGGTGCAGGTGCGTAACGCCGGGACGGTATGCGGCAATATCGCCAACGGATCGCCCATCGGTGATGGACCGCCGGTCCTGATCGCGGCGGGTGCGCGTCTGCACCTGCGTCGTGGCGATGTGCGGCGCACCATCGCGCTGGAAGACTTCTTCATTGATTATGGCAGGCAGGACCGTGCGGCAGGCGAGTTTGTGGAAGGGGTGAGCATTCCCGTGCCCGGACCGCAGACCGTTATCCGGGCATGGAAAATCTCCAAGCGGTTCGATCAGGACATTTCCGCTATCCTTGGCGCATTTTCCCTGACGATCACCCCCGATGGCACCATTGAAAACGCCCGCGTGGCATTTGGCGGCATGGCGGCGACACCGCGCCGCGCCAGTCGCACGGAAGCAGCGCTGGCGGGTCACAAATGGGATGAAACCACGCTGGAAGCCGCCCGTCAGGCGATTGCACAGGATTTTGCCCCCATTACCGATATGCGTGCCAGTGACTGGTACCGCCGTACGGTCGCTGCCAACCTGCTGACACGGCTTTACGCCGATTGCGGGCCGGATGCGGCACGCGCGCCGATCAGTGTGCGCACGGCCTGCAAAGCTGCCGGAGAACACGCCCATGGCTGATGGAAACAGCTTCGTCACGCCCGTCGCGGGCGATGGTATCGTGCCGGGCGGGGCCACCCGCAGCCTGCGCCATGAAAGTGCGGCCATGCATGTGCAGGGCAGCGCGAACTATATCGACGACCTGCCCGAACCCCGTGGCACGCTGCATCTGGTGCCGGGGCTGAGCACGCGCGCCCATGCCCGCATCCTATCCATGGACCTGAATGCGGTCAGGCAGGCCGAAGGCGTGGTGGGGGTCTATACCGCCGCCGATATTCCGGGCGATAACCAGATCAGCCCGGTGGGCAAGGGCGACGAACCGCTGCTGGCGTCCGATCTGGTGTCGTTCTACGGCCAGCCCCTGTTTGTCGTTGCCGCGACGACACGGGGTGCTGCCCGTCGCGCCGCCCGTCTGGCGCAGGTGGAATATGAAGACCTGCCTGCCATACTGGACGTGGCACAGGCTCGCGCGGCCGGTAGCCCGATGGTGTGGCGGCCAATGGAAATGAAGCGCGGCGACGCGCTGGCCGGTCTGGCCCATGCACCGCGCAGGCTTTCGGGCCGCATTACCGTGGGCGGGCAGGAACATTTCTATCTGGAAGGGCAGATCGCCCTGGCCACGCCGGGGGAGGAGGGGGAGATGACCGTCATTTCCTCCACCCAGCATCCGACCGAAACCCAGCACATGATCGCCCATGTTCTGGATCGTCCCGCCAACCTCATCACGACCGAGGTGCGGCGCATGGGCGGCGGCTTCGGCGGCAAGGAAACGCAGGCCAATGCCTGCGCCTGCCTTGCGGCGCTGGTGGCGGACCGGACCGGACGCGCGGCCAAGATGCGTCTGGACCGCGACGACGACATGACCATGACCGGCAAGCGGCATGATTTCGTCATTGATTACGATGTCGGCTTTACCGATGAAGGGCGCATCCTTGCGGTGGACATGCTGCTGGCCGCGCGTTGCGGCTGGTCCGCCGACCTGTCCGGCCCGGTCATCGACCGTGCCCTGTTCCATGCCGATAACGCCTATTTCTATCCCGATGTGCGGCTGCGTTCCGAACCGCTGCGCACCAATACGCAGTCCAACACCGCCTATCGCGGTTTTGGCGGCCCGCAGGGCGTGGTCGCGGCGGAACGGGTGATCGAGGAAGTGGCCTTCGCCACCGGCCTTGATCCGCTGGAAGTGCGGCTGCGCAACGTATACGGCACGCATGACCGCAACGTGACGCCCTATAACATGGTGGTCGAGGACTCGATCAGCGCCGAACTGGTGCCCGAACTGGCCCGGCGCTGCCATTACGCGGCGCGGCGCGCGGCCACGCGGGCTTTCAATGCGGCCAGCCCCTATCTGCGGCGGGGCATCGCGCTGACGCCGGTGAAGTTCGGCATCTCCTTTACCGCCACCCATTACAACCAGGCTGGCGCGCTGGTTCACGTCTATACCGATGGCTCGGTTCAGGTGAACCATGGCGGCACCGAAATGGGGCAGGGACTGCATACCAAGATGGTGCAGGTCGCCATGCGGGAATTCGGCCTTGGCACGGATCAGGTCCGCATCACCGCCACCACCACGGGCAAGGTGCCCAATACATCCGCTACCGCAGCGTCCAGCGGGGCGGACCTTAACGGCATGGCGGTGCTGGACGCCGTGCGGCGCATCAAGCGCAGGCTGGTTGAATTCGCCGCTGCCCACTGGAACGTGGGCGAGGATGAGGTGCGCTTCGCGCCTGATGGCGTGCATGTGGGCAGCAAGGTCATCGCATTTTCGCATCTGACACGGCAGGCCTATTTTGCGCGTGTGTCGATGTCGGCCAACGGGTTTTACAAGACGCCCAAGATCTCATGGAACGGTGATACGGGGCAGGGTCGTCCCTTCTACTATTTCGCATATGGCGCTGCCTGTTCGGAGGTCGTGATCGACCTGCTGACGGGCGAGACCAGGATCGAGCGTGTCGATATCCTGCACGATGCCGGACAGTCGCTTAACCCGGCGCTGGACATTGGCCAGATCGAGGGGGGCTTCGTGCAGGGTGCGGGCTGGCTGACATGCGAGGAACTGGTATGGGACCGCAATGGCCGCCTGCGCACGCATGCGCCCAGCACCTACAAGATCCCGGCCTGTTCGGATCGTCCGCGCATATTCAATGTGGAACTGCTGGAAAACACGCCGAACCGCGAACACACCATTTTCCGGTCCAAGGCGGTGGGCGAACCGCCCTTCGTGCATGGGGTTTCGGTGTTCATGGCCATTTCCGATGCGCTGGCCAGTCTGGATAACTATCGCACCTGTCCCGGACTGGACGCCCCCGCCACACCGGAAATGATCCTGCGCACGGCGGAGCGCATGCGCCACGGCAGCGTGCCTGCCTGACCCGTCATGAACATGACAATGCGTGCGGATCTGGAGCGGTGGCGGCATGAAGGCCAGCCCATCGCCCGGATACGCGTGTCGGCCGCGCGGGGGTCAACCCCGCGGGAGGCTGGCACTTTCATGCTGGTCACACCCACGGCCCAGACCGGCACGATCGGGGGCGGCGATCTGGAATGGAACGGTATTCAGGCCGCCCGCGACCTGCTGGCCCATGGCGGCAGCCCGGTTGACCTGCCGGTCAGTCTGGGCGGCCATTCGGGTCAGTGCTGCGGGGGGGAGGTGGTGCTTACCCTTGATGTGCCCGATGCCGGTGCGCTGGACGGGATCATGACGGCGCTGGAATGCGAACGTCACCGCCAGCCGCTGCTGCTGCTGTTCGGGGCGGGCCATGTCGGGCGTGCGCTGGCGCATGTGCTGGCCCCGCTGCCGCTGCGGCTGGCATGGTGCGATTCGCGGCCCGAGGAATTCGGTGCCGTCATCCCCCCCGGTGTGGAGGTGCATGATGACGGAAACTGGGAACGGCTGGTTGCCACCGCCCCGCCGGGATCGGGCGCGCTGGTCCTGACACAGAGCCACGCCCTTGACAGCCTGATTGTTGCGTCCATCCTCGAACGCGGGGATTTCCGGTATGTCGGGCTGATCGGCTCACACACCAAGCGCCGCCGGTTTGAAGCGGGCTTCCGTCAGATCGGCCTGCCGGAGGAGCGGATCGCCACCATGATCTGCCCGATCGGGGACAGGGGAGTCCGTGACAAGCGCCCCCCGGTCATCGCGGCACTGGTGGCGGCAGAAATTATCACGCATTTCCTGCACCCTGCGTGCCGGGATGGTGAGGAAGACGGGGTGACCAGACCAGATGAATGATCCGCTAGCCCGTACGCCGCGCATGATGCGCCTGCATGCGCGTGGCATTTCGTATTTCAACGCCGTGCGGGAATGCCGTTCCATACGCGAGGCGGCGCGGCGGCTTAACGTCACGCCATCCGCCCTGACACGCCAGCTTGCCCAGATGGAAGCGGAAATCGGCGCGCCCCTGTTCGACCGCCTGCCCGATGGCATGGTGCTGACGGAAGTGGGCACGATCATGGCCCGCCATATCGTAACGGTCATGCAGGACGCCGCGCGGACGGAAGAACAGATCAACGCCCTGTCGGGCCGTCATGACGGGCGGCTACGCATCATGGCGGTGGAAGGGATCGCGGGCCAGCTCCTGCCTGCCCTGCTCGAACGCATCATTTCCGCCTATCCCGCCGTTGAACTGCATGTGGAGGTGGGGGCGCCCAAAACCATCGTATCGGCCCTGCAGGACGGACGGGTGGATCTTGGCATCGCCTTTTCGCTGGCCCTGTATCCCGAACTTCGGCGCGTGGCGGTGGCGCATTTTCCCGTGGGTGCGGTGGTGCGCGCCGATCATCCGCTGGCGCATCTGCGCACCGTCACCATCGAGGAATGCGTGGCCTACCGCCTGATCCTGCCCACGCGCACCCTGTCGCTTTACCGCGTCATGGAACCCATGCTGCGGTCGTGGCAGGACCGGCTGAACGTGGTGCTGCATACCGGGTCGATCGAGCTGACCAACCGCATGGTGCAGGCGGGGGTGGGGCTGGCGTTTCAGTCGCCGCTGGCCGTGGGCGTGGGACCGGGACACGATACCCTGCGGCACGTCCCGCTGCGTGACACGCGCGCGGTGACCGATCTGGGGGCCTATGTGCGCGAATCCCGCTGGCTGCCGCCGTTGCTGGAGACGGTAATCGAGGAACTGCGCCAGGAACTGCGCCGTGTGCAGGGTGTCAGCGACGAGCGCGTTGTCTGACCCTCGTTGCGTTTTTGGCAACGGAACGATGAAATCATTATACTAGACGAAACACCCCCCGCCCTGATTAGATTTCCCCATCACGGTGCGGTTGGGGGATATCCGTTATGGCGTCGGGGGACGTCAGACGGGACTGCATCAATAAACGAAAAATACAGACGGGGATCCGCATATGGACACCAACACGCAGGCAATAGCCGGGGGGCTTGCAGCACTGGATGCGGCAGTGCGACGGGATCTGGAAATCATCCGGTATCCCCGCAAGGAATGGATACCTCCCATGGAGCGCGACGGCCAACGCGTGCTGGATGTGGCCATTATCGGCGCAGGGCAGGGTGGTCTTGCCACTGCATTCGCGCTCAAGCGCAGCAATATCACCAATGTCCGTATTTTCGACCGTGCCGGCCGGGGTGGGGAAGGCCCGTGGGTGACGTTCGCGCGCATGATCACGCTGCGTACGCCCAAATACGTGACCGGCCCGGACCTTGGCGTGCCGTCGCTTACGCCGCGTTCATGGTACGAAGCCCGTTATGGCGCCAAGGCATGGGAAGAACTGGACAAGATTCCCCGTGATGACTGGCAGGCCTATCTGGACTGGTATCGCGATATCCTCGACCTGCCGGTTGCAAACGATCACGAATTCACCGGCGTTACATGGGACGATGGCCTGCTGCGCCTGTCCTTCCGCCGTCCTGATGGATCGACCCATGTGCATTATGCGCGCAAGCTGGTGCTGGCCACCGGCATCGAGGGCTGTGGTGCGTGGCATGTGCCCGACTTCATCCGTGATACCCTGCCGCGTGACCGTTATGCCCATACATCCGAAGCCATCGATTTCGCAGCCCTGAAGGGCAAGCGCATTGGCGTGCTGGGTGCTGGTGCATCGGCGTTCGATAACGCGGCGACGGCGCTGGAACAGGGTGCGGGAAGTGTCACGCTGTGCCTGCGGCGTAAGGAAATCCCGTCCATCAACCCGTATCGCTGGATGGAGAACACCGGCTTCCTCGCATATTATCCCGCCCTGTCGGATGAACTGCGCTGGGGCTTCATGCGCCGGATTTTCGATCTGAACCAGCCGCCGCCGCAGGATACGTTCTGGCGTTGCCGTCGTCACAAATCCTTTTCCTTCCGCACTGGCTGTCCGTGGACGGGCGTGCGCATGGATGGCGACGAGATCGTGGTCGAATCACCCACCGGCGAAATGCGATTCGATTTCGTAATCATCGGCACCGGCTTTGCGACCGATCTGTCGCTGCGGCCAGAAACGAAATCCTTCGCGCCGTCCGTAGCACTATGGGGTGAGCGGTATACCGCGCCGGCCGGTTCGGAAAGTGCTGTGCTGGAAAGCTACCCGTATCTGGGTGATTCCTACCAGTTCCAGCCGCGCCACGCGGATGACCCGCTGGCGCCGATGCTGGCCAACATCCACAACTTCACGTTCTCGGCCACGCCCAGCATGGGGCTTTCCGGCGCGTCCATCAGCGGCATGCGCTTTGGTGTGGAACGTCTGGTGCGCGGGCTTGGGCGTGACCTGTACGTAGCGGATGGCAGGCAGCATCTGGAAAGTCTGCTGGCCTATGACGTGCCGGAACTGGTCAGCCTTGACCCGCCTGTTGCATGATACGTCCCGGGTAGATCTATCCATTCGGGAGAAAGTGAACAGATGAGCAGCGCAGCAAGCGTTTCACCTTCCGCGCCGGGAACACCCGGCGCGGCGGGGCATGATGACCGCAAGGTTCCCCCCGTGGCCGATATGGCGCGTATTATCGGCCTGTCGATACCGGCGGCCTGCCTGCCCGATGTCGTGGCGAATACGGCCCTGCTGCAGGGTTATGCCGACCTGTTGGGCGGGTTTGCGCTGCCCGATGACTGTGAACCCGCCTACGAGTACACACCATGAGCGTCGTGACATGCTCCCGCGGGGCCGCGCTGGCCATCGCGGCGGATGTGCGCGCGGGCCGTCGCAGTGCGGTATCGGTCGTGACGGGCGTGATCGCGGATATGGAAATCCGCGATACGCGCTTTAACAGTGTCACGCGCATCCTCGGTGCCGCCGCCGTGGCGCAGGCCGAGGAAGTGGACCGGGCGGTAGCGGCGGGTAAGGACCCCGGCCCGCTGGCTGGCGTGCCCTTTGGCGTGAAAGACCTGTTCGACGTGCGTGGCGAAGTCACCACTGCAGGCTCCATCGTGCTGCGTGACAACCTGCCCGCCACGGCGGACGCCACGGTCGTCGCACGCCTGCGTGCGGCAGGCGCGGTGCCGGTCGCCACGCTGAACATGGATGAGTTCGCCTACGGCTTTTCCACCGAAAATGCCCATAGCGGCACAACCCGTAACCCGCATGATCCGGCCCGTCTGGCCGGTGGTTCATCAGGCGGGTCGGCGGCGTCCGTCGCGGCGGGGATGCTGCCCTTTACGCTGGGGTCGGACACCAATGGCTCCATCCGTGTCCCGTCTTCGCTGTGCGGGGTGTGGGGCCTGAAGCCGACCTATGGCCAGATGCCCCTGAAGGGCGTTTACCCGTTTGTCGCAAGCCTTGATGTCGTGGGTCCGATGGCCAGCACGGTCGAGGATCTGCAGGCCGTCTACAGCATTATGGCCGGTGCGCCGCCGCTTGCGCTGCCGGATGTGGGTGACGTGCGCGTGGCGCGGTTGGGTGGCTGGTTCGCCAGTAATATCAGTCCTGAACTGACGGCGGGCATTGATGCGGTCATGGCCCATCTGGGGCGTGATCGGGTGATCGAACTGCCCGAAGTCGCGCGTGCGCGGGCCTCCGCTTTCCTTATCAGTGCGGCGGAGGGGGGCAACCTGCACCTGCCGCGCCTGCGCCGCCGCGCCATGCAGTATGACCCGGCAACACGGGGCCGCCTTATGGCCGGGGCCATGCTGCCCGCTGCCACTTTCGTGCAGGCCCAGCGTTTCCGTCGGTGGTTCCGTGAACAGGTCCACGCCGCCCTTGCGCAGGCGGATGTGTTCATAGCGCCCGCGACGGTCGGGGTTGCGCCGCGTATCGACCAGCCTACCATCACGCTGGATGGCAAGACTGTGTCCGCCCGCGCCAATCTGGGCATTTTCACCCAGCCGATCAGCCTTACGGGGCTGCCGGTGCTGGCGGCGCCGCTGGCGGGTGATGGCCTGCCGCTGGGCATCCAGCTTATCGGCAGGCCGGGTGGCGAGGACAGGCTGTTCGCGGTGGCAGGTGAACTGCAACGTGCCGGTCTGGCGCGCTGCCAGCCACTGGATGCGGGTTACGCCCGAAAGGATAGCGGATGCTGAATACGCCGCGTTCATGCCGGGGGATGGTGACATCCCCGCACCATCTGGCCAGTCAGGCCGGGCTGGATGTGCTCAAGGCCGGTGGTACTGCGCTGGAAGCCGCCGTTGCGACGGCGGCGGCGCTGGCTGTCGTCTATCCGCATATGACCGGGATCGGTGGCGATGCGTTCTGGCTGACCATGTGGCCCGATGGGCGGGTGGAAACCATCGATGCCTGCGGCGCTGCGGCGCAGCGGGCCGATGCCGGTTTTTACCATGCCGCCGGGCTTGATGCGATTCCCTGGCGTGGGCCGCTTGCGGCCAATACGGTCGCGGGCACGGTATCGGGATGGGATATGGCGCTGGCGTGGAGCCATGAAGTGGCCCCCGGCCTGCCGCTGGGCCGCGTGCTGCGCGATGCGATATACTATGCTGAACAGGGCGTGCCCGTTACCGCCAGCGCTGCGGACATCACGCGTGAAAAGGCCGGTGAACTGAAGGATGTGCCCGGTTTCCGGGACCTGTTCATGCCCGGTGGCCGCCTGCCGCAGGTAGGTGACATCCTGCACAATCCCCGTCTGGCCGGGACATTGCGGCAACTGGCTGATGAAGGACTGTCCAGCTTCTACCATGGTACGGTTGCGCGTGAACTGGCCGCCGACCTGCGCGATCTGGGCAGCCCGCTTGCGCTGGCCGACCTGCAGGCGCACAAGGCCAGCCACCAGCCAGCACTCCATGCCCGTATCCACGGGGCTGACCTGTTCAACATGGCCCCGCCCACGCAGGGCGTCGCATCGCTGCTGATCCTTGCGCTGTTTGACCGGCTCAAGGCCGCGAAGGCGGATGATTTCGATTACCTGCATGGTCTGGTCGAAGCCACCAAGCAGGCGTTCCGCTACCGTGATACGCATGTGGGCGATCCCGCCTACATGACGGTGCAGGCACAGGACATTCTTGATGACCGCAAGGCGCTTGACCGCATGGTGCATGCCATTGATCCGGCGCATGCGGCCCCGTGGCCGTGGCCATCGCAGGCAGGCGATACGGTGTGGCTGGGCGTGATCGATTCCGACGGTCTGGCCGTCAGCATGATCCAGAGCCTGTATTTCGAATATGGTTCGGGCATCGTGCTGCCGCGCACCGGCGTTGTCTGGCAGAACCGTGGCACCAGCTTTGGCCTTGATCCCGAAGGGTGGAATGGCCTGCGCCCCGGTCGCAAGCCGTTTCATACCCTCAACCCCGCAGGCGCGCGTTTCGATGACGGACGCACCATGGTGTACGGCACCATGGGCGGGGAAGGACAGCCACAGACGCAGGCCGCCATCTTCAGCCGTTACGCGCGGTATGGCGTGCCGTTGCAGGCGGCTGTTACCGCCCCGCGCTGGCTGCTGGGCCGTACGTGGGGCGAGACGAGCGTCAGCCTTAAATATGAAGACCGCTTCGATCCGGCGGTCATCGCGCGCATGCAGGCGGCGGGCCACCAGATGGAACGCGTCGAGCCGTTTTCATCCAGGATGGGACATGCGGGCGCGCTTGTGCGTCATGCGTCCGGCCTGCTGGAAGGGGCAACCGATCCCCGCAGCGATGGATGCGTGGCGGCATGGTAGAGGAGACAGTCTGTATGGACCGACCATCCGGCGCACGCGCGGTCGCGCGTTGCACCGAACTGGGCCGCGCGCCGTATTCCCAGATGGAGGACGGCCTGTTCCGTCCCTATCTCGGCCCGTCCTACCGCGCGACCTGCGACCGGCTGGCGGAATGGATGACGCAGGCGGGCATGACCACCCGCATGGATGCGGCGGGTAACCTGATCGGCCGTTACGAAGGGTTGACCCCCGATGCCCCGTCGCTGCTGATCGGTTCGCATATCGACAGCGTGCGTGATGGCGGTTTTTTCGATGGCATGCTGGGCGTCATCCTCGGGATCGAGGCGGTGGCCCATTTTGCACGGGCGGGAAAGCGCTTTCCCTTTGCGCTGGAAGTCATCGGTTTTGGTGACGAGGAAGGTTCACGCTTTCCCTCCGGCATGCTCACCTCCCATGCCGTAGCGGGCGTGCTGGAAGCGCCCGACCCGGATATGCCCGACTGGGCGGAAACCGCGACACTGGCCACCGCCTTGCAGGAATTCGGGCTGGATGCCGGGCGCATGCACGAAGCATCGCGCCGGGGCGATCCTGTCCTTGCCTATGTCGAGGCGCATATAGAACAGGGGCCGGTTCTGGAATCGGAAGGCCGCGCCCTGGGCGTGGTCAGCGCCATCGCGGCCCAGCACCGCTATCGCGTCACGTATCGTGGCATGGCGGGCCATGCCGGAACGGTGGCCATGCCCCTGCGCCGCGACGCGCTGGCGGGTACGGCGGAAGTCATCCTTGCCGCCGAACGCATTGCGCGCGCGGGCACGCACGGTCTGGTGGCCACGGTCGGTTCGCTGCATGTCATGCCGGGGGCCGCAAATGTGGTGCCGGGGGAAGTGGTGTTCACCGTCGATGTCCGTGCCGGCACCAACGCGGTGCGCGACCGGGCGGCGGAAGAAATCCTCGCCGTGATCCGGCAGGTTGCGGCACGGCGCGATCTGGAACTCGACATTGCCCTGCAGCAGGATCTGGACGCCACGCCCTGCGATCCCGTGCTGACGGAACTTATGGAACAGGCGGTGGGCGATGTCAGCGGTGCGCCCGCGCGCCTGCTGGTCAGCGGTGCCGGGCATGATGCGATGATCATGGCGCATCTGGCTCCGGTATCCATGCTGTTCATCCGCTGTGCAGGCGGGATCAGCCACAACCCGGCCGAATCCGTAACAGATGCGGACACGGACGAAGCCCTGCGCGCGATGACCACTTTTATCGGACTTTTTGAGAGACGTTTCGGATGACCCAGACATTTTAC
>ERZ746981.230-NODE-230-length-36739-cov-14.240767_pt1 | contig 36739 bp, 20 predicted proteins | sample MGYA00374948_ERZ746981 | MGnify/ENA primary metagenome ERZ746981 (study PRJEB28757, sample SAMN06711160) | food metagenome | host: microorganism | place: China:Harbin | collected 2017-01-30 | study: EMG produced TPA metagenomics assembly of the Analysis of...
CTCAATACTAGTTATAACAAAAACTTCATAAAGTAATCGGCGTCACACTTAAACCAATTAAATAAAACTATTACACACTAGATGAATTATTGTCTGCCGTCTAATCAGTTCCTTTACCCTCAAGTAGCTTTAAACGTTGTTCCTTGCCTTGATGACTTTTATCATTTTCTTTTCTTCCTTCAAATAAATATTACCAAGTTTTCACGGAGAAGTGCGAGCTTCCTCAGTTATAAGAAAAAGACAAGTAATAAATTATGGAATCCAATAATAAGAAAAAAATCACCGAGAATGGTGCTAATCAATTTAGCACTAAACGTCAGATTTAACTACTGTATGTAAGTGAAGGAAGCATCGGCATATAAGATATTCTTTGTTACGTCATCATAATCCTTGTTTCCAGTACCTTTGACTAGAACAACTTTCGGAAGAAAACGAAAGCCTTGTTGCATTACGACAAAAGTATTGTTGCTTAAATTTTGTCTTTTACTCAGCTCTAACTGTTCTATTTAGTATCACTCTATTAAAAACAATTGGACGTTAACAATTTAAAATACTTACAAAAGAAAAGCTAATTCTAAATCTTTTTTTATAAAAAATATTTCGACCAATTGTGATAACTCTTTGGCACTGTACTTAAAATGTGAATTACAAAAAAACTAACATGTATTTCACATAATAATTCATAAAATTTCCTTTGAAGCAAATTAACAAAAGTTAAAAACCTAATTTATAATGAAACGGCATAATGCAATATTTAGTAGTTTATATTTGGCAAGCTACCGTTGGGCCAAAAAAGAAATCTCAGACGTTAATTTTAACTACAGTAGAATGTCATCTAGGGGTTAACCGCACAAATCGTTGGTCAAAAAAGTCTTACATGAATGCAAAAGCATGACATTGAAAAGGAATAAAAGCACTGGCTGTTAAGGAATTGTAACATCTTTACTGATGGTAAATCATGACCTACATTTTTATCTGCATTTATGTTATTTGCAAATCATTAGGTATGCATTGAATTACATTAATGGCTCCACAATATGTGAAACAATAACTAAAAATTGAGCCCGAACTTGATGGCGAGCATCCCCAAGTTTAAAAAGAGCATCACTATATTTTAAGAATAGAACAACATTACACAAATGTGGGCAGAATTACTCAGTAGAAATAATGCATACAATTACACATTCTCTCACTACCATATTTAAAAATTTTCCCAAATTTTGATAAACTCTATAAGGATGACGATCCTTTCATGGATTCAAAAAAGTGTGTTCGTTGGATTTTTAATCCTAAGCCTATTTTTTTTTTAGAATGATTGTGAAAAAGGGGGGTTGTGAAACACAAAGGAATTCATTGTTCGGAGCGTCTGTTCGAAATGCGAAACAAGTAAACAAAAAATTGGGGATGTTTACATATCAAGGCGGATTGTTACAAGAAAAATAAGTTGACAGTAATTTTTTTCTTTACCCTTTTAAAATATATTGAACTACCAGCCTTACGGTGTATTGATGGAAATAATTGTTAAACATATAAAGTCCGATCATTTTGATCAAGCGCTCCGAAACTCATGTACAAGCAGTAATCAAGGAGGGCTAAGCCGGCCTTAACGTTTTTTGTAAACCAAATTAGAAAATTTTGATTTATCACGGTCGTAACAAAATCAGTGCAAAGCCATAAAGTAGAGGCAATATGTTCCTACTAATTACAACTGCTCCAGAGCATAACAGATCACAATGCAACAAACCGCTTCTTCAAGCTGTTTATCAGACTGCCAAGTTTTATACTTAATATACTTCAGTTTATTATTCAAATGCATTCGTAGTCCCTATTTTTTGATTTACGTAGATGTTTCAGTTAATAATAATTCCAGATCAAAGGGTAAGCATGGATAATACTATTTCGATAGATAAATATTCACTGAAGCATCCGCGGTTTCATATACATAGAGAAAATTTATATTTAGCGGAATCCTCAATATATTCCGAAAAAATGATTAAGAAGGAGCGTGTGACCATTTAATCTTTTCGAAAAGTGCTGTAAATGATATACTCAGTGTTAATTCTGTTGTTCATGCGCGTTGCGTTAATATTTGGTTGAGTTACTTAACCTGGAATACGAATTTGGTGAACGAATTTAAAGCTGATTTATATGGTGTTGGTCTTTAATAAGGATTGAAGATGGTTGAGAGAAAGGTATCTTGGTTGATTTTATGATGAATAAGTAAACAAACAATGAAAATTAAGGAGCTTGGGAAACCATCAGTTGAAAAGTTTCTTATTTATAATTAAGGACTTTCTTTGCCACTTCTGCACCGATGAAATATGCATGATGTAAACGGTCAAGAGGAATAACAAAATTAAACAATTTATTAAGGGTCAACTCACTGATATTATACCAGCTGCTTATTTACGTAATTGGAATATAAAGATAGCTTTCAATAAATCTCGGTCTACATCAAATTCTGAATTACATACAATATTCTTTACGTGTTTTTTTTTTATTGAATCTAAATACTTGTTCGGAACAAATCCCACAGTCCATTCTCCTGGAACAGTACAGAAATGAATAGGCGTGCTGTAATAATACTAATTTGAATTTTTTAAATTATTATAAATGTGACCTAAATTCTTTCATATGTTTTCTCACTAATACTTTGAAAGAAAGTGTAGAAAAAAGAAAGAGGGCTTGATTGCATCAATTAAGGCTTAATCGGACAAACAGCAAGGGGTAATAATATATATATGCATTTTGGGCTTATATAATTGACGATCCTATCACATGCTTATCATTGATCGCCTTTCTTTTGAATACAAAATAAAAATTATATTTCAATTTAAGGTTTTTATTCTCTTTTTTATTACTTGATTCAAGAACATATATCCTGTATTGAAGCGTATTAAAATATAAATTTCATTTCATTTCGATCCATAATTCTGGAGGTAGGGCTTTTCACATATGCTCCATAGTGACAAACGTAGCAGCAGAAACCGCGGCACCGATAATACTGGAATCGTCCATGTGTTTCATATCAAATTTTTGAAGACCGACATCAATATGATATCTATCAAGTATTGATTGAACCTTTGTCAGATATTTCTTGTAGTGATGTAAAAGGGAGCCCACATATACTAAACGACATTGCTCTCGTAAATTTACGTCTTTTTTTGACGACAATTTAGAGATAAATTTCATGCATGCCAAAATAGAAGCCGATAGGATAATGGCTGCTCTATTAGTAAGGACTTCAACTAAACTATTAATCATTGTGTAATCATTTGATGTTAAAATCAATCCGAATTTTATCTTGAAGATACCACAGGCAATTGAATAATCGGCTTCTGAAAGCTCGGAGATTATTTTACTACTTAAACCATATGGAGTGACAAGAATTTCATTACGATTGAATTGCGTAATCTGATCTTGAAATATTTCACGATTTAAAGCTCCAATAACCAACCCAAGCCGAAACATTTCCCCTAGATACCTCCCAGCACACATGTACTCTAGAGGCTGGTAAACCGGACTTTTGGAAGATATATAATTATCTGGGGCTATGAATGCAACATCTGGACACATAGTTTCATCTATCAAATTATGTGTTAGTGACGGCAAGAAGGATGTGCCAAAGAATGACAATTCACTGTTATAAAGATGACTTTTTATAGGAAAAGAAGCATTGAGACCGGTTCCTAAAACAAGGCCAAGATGACATTTGTGCACATACAAACCGGCTAAATAAACAGAAACTGCATCGTTAACAATCGAGTCAACTTCAAGTTGTACATTATTGTTAACCATCATCATCTTACTAAAGATAATTCCCAAATCCTGACCTTTAATGTCTTCGGCTAGTGTATATCCCTTTGTCACGTCACTTATACATCCATTATTTGGCCTTGTTTGCACGACAGGGAAGCTCCACGAAATTGCCGTTGGTATCTTACGTGTGATATCAAAATAAGTTCCAGTATTTAATAACTCTTGAATGTGATCACACATCAATCGGAAAAATCCTCGATCGATAGTCTTCTTGTCATTTTCAATATTCCAAACCTTTCCAGAAACAATTGCAGCTTTGCAATCACCCAAGAGGTCAACAACAAATACCTTAAACGTAGAACCTCCTAAGTCAATGACGAGAAATCGACCTTTTTCGTTCGTTGTTGGAATGGGTGCCTTCGTCTTAATTAATGTTCTATCAGAATTTGTTGTGAAGGCTTGTAAGAGCTCTCCATATAGCTTGTTGACAAAACTTGATACATGCTTCTCACTGAAACTTTCCGTAATGCTCTTCAGCGCTTCTGATAATGAATTTTGAGGTTGTGCATCATCTTCAATGGAAGAAGATGGATTAGAGCATGATGACAATTCAGATTCTTCGAATAACGCCTCCGAAACGCTATCAGAACTCTCTATGGCCTTCTCACATATACGCTTTTGCATTATTTGAACATGAGACATACTTTGGGATATATTCGAGATTCTGAAGGCCGTGGATGAACGGGAAAATTGACAAGTGAAGTTAAATCGATCACTTTATAAATAATGAGCAATAGAAAATTCTAATTTTTACTTACAGAACCATATCCAATTGAGTAGAATATCTGTATTCCACAAATTTAAAGCAATAGTATTGAGTAAAAAGTAATATTTTTTTTATCAGTGTAACGAAAATGTAATGCGACACTTCACTGACATCAGATTAAAAGCGATCATAATCATTTCTTGCATAAACCTTATCAGTAGTATAAAGGTTACATTTATTCAATAAACAGAAAAATGTAATTAATTAAGGTGTCTCAAAATTTAGTTCCTCTTTTTTTTGATTTTAATTCATACAGTACAATCGCTATTTTTTTTTTCTTGCGCACGACTTAAAATTGATCTAGCGATAAGAAATGGGATCACAACTGAGCTTACAAAATACTGTAACATTTACACAAGTTTCCCGTATTACATGGAGCATTTCGAAACCAGCTTTTGTTCTTATCAAATTTAATCGTTACAATCACCACATTTAATGGGACTACAAATCATTTTTTAGAAACATCCCTTCTTTGGCCTACTAGCAGCTGTAAATTAGGGAATGAAAATATCTTGATTTGAATTGGTGAGATTTTTAGTCGTTCCAATCCAAAGGTACAAATTATTTTCAAGCGCTTTTTCGATTTCCAATTAGCTTCACATCAGAGAAAGCGTTGCAATTTGCAATGGTGTGAGTTCTTAGCAAATTTTGTCCGATATTAACCGCATAAATGTACGGCACAAAATAAAAAGACACCTATGATACTTTCACCACAAAATAAATATTTTTTTGAATTATTAAATCCTTACCAGTGGCAGTTGTTTCCCTGCAATGTAACGTTATTTGACGCATGATTTATAATAAAAATTCGGTGTGAATGTACTGTTTCCATCTATAATCGTATACTAGTCGTTTGTTACATTTTTTTTTCAGAGTAAAGATAAGCGAAAAAAAAGAAGAGAAAATTTCTATGATTAGGGAAAAGGACAATACAATATATAAATTTTTTCAGATAGGAATAAGGATGCTCAAGGAATATACCCTATCTATCATTGGATAAGCAAGCGATAAATTAGTATAAATATACCTGACAATCATCAAAATCTTTGCTCACGATTGTAAGGATGGATCGATAGTTATAGTAAGGGAAAGAATTTACTTGGTTACCTATCAACCAGACCATAAACAAATTACAAGATGTCGATCACTGAAGAAAACGAAACAAAAACTCCGCCAGGTACGAATGTGGATTTGGTTACTAGCTCTGCATCCAGTCATGACAGTACCAGAGAAGAAGAAAACAATGATTCTGACTATGATCCTGCCAAATGGTACAACAAAAAGCCATTTGGAAAGTTATTTCCCTTTTCAAGTGGACTCTCTCAGATTTTGATGGTTTCTTTTGTTTGCTTTTTATGTCCGGGAATGTTCAATGCATTATCTGGTATGGGAGGTGCTGGATTGTCGTCTGCAACACTTTCAAACAAGGCTAATATTGCATTGTACTCTTGCTTTGCAACGGTTGGATTTTTCTCTGGAACAATTGTTAACACATTTGGTGTTAGGTGGTCTCTTGCTTTTGGTGGTACCGGCTACTCGATTTATATTGGCTCTTTTCTTTGTTACAAGCATACCGGAAATGAAGGCTTCATAATTTTTGCCGGAGCATGGTTGGGATTAACTGCTGCAACACTTTGGGCAGCAACATCCACATGCAATATATCTTATCCTACCGAGGCAAAGAAGGGAACATACATGTTTATCTTTTGGGCCATATTCAATTTAGGTGGAGTTATTGGATCTTTGATCCCATTAGCACAAAATATGAATAATTCAAGTGGCGATGTGACTGATGGTTCTTATATTGCTTTCCTTATTCTCACAATCCTTGGTGCCATTATTGCCCTCTTCATGCTTCCTACAAAGAATGTTAGGAGAACGGATGGGACTAAGGTTATATATCAAAAGAATCCAAATATTGTGAGCGAACTGACTGAACTAGTAAAACTTTTGGTCAAGGAACCATGGATTTTACTTCTTTTCCCAATGTTTTTTGCATCCAACTTCTTTTATACCTATGAACAGTCAGACTTCGCAATTGCCTTTACGGTTCGGACGAGATCTTTGAACTCCTTACTCTTTTGGCTTATGCAAATGGTGGGTTCTTATGTTATTGGAATTCTTCTTGACTTGAAAAAACTATCGAGGCGAACACGTGGAATTTTTGGATGGGTTTCATTGTTTATTTTAACGCAAGTTATATGGGGAATTGGAATGCTATGGGTGAAGGGCCGAACTAGAAATCAAACTGTGTCACTTATCGATTTTAAGGAAGGAAGATATATAGGTCCAATGTTTTTATACATGTTCTTTGGATTTTATGATGCCATTTGGCAGTGTTATACCTACTGGATCATGGGTGCACTCACAAATTCTGCAAGAAAGGGTGCTATATACGCAGGGTGGTATAAGGGTCTTCAAAGTGCAGGCTCGGCTATAGCTTGGTCGATGGACCTCAATGAAAAACCGTATAAAACAATGTACGGAACGACATGGGGTTTATTAGCTGGCTCTTTGGTCGTTGCTTTTCCGATTTTGTATTTGAAGGTTGAAAACACAACAGAAATTGAGAAGGATTTGAAAGACATAAAGGGTGTTAGCCAAGAATTAGTTGATGAATTAAATATCCAGAAGACTATAACAACCAAGGAAAGAACTTAATTATATGATTTACCTAGTTTTTATTTTTATTTTCTATACCGGAGTTCAAGAACTGGATTCTTGACAAAAAAAAACGTAAATTTGTCTTAGCTAGGAAAATGAAAGATTTTGAAACATATTTATTTAATCGTAAGCAACTTTTCATTAGAGCGCGCAGATTTCTTTTCTTAATTAAAATCATGGGACATTTTAGTGAATGGTACCCGAATTTAGAATGAGGCTAATTAATTCGTGTAAGGATGGTATGTCGACAAGCCAGATACCGATTCCTGGTGTGTGAAGTTACAAAACTCAGTGACACGAATAATAATCGATAATGATAGCAGTATGGACAATACCGTCAACTTATAATACAATCAATATTAAATTAAAAATATATATTAGCTTGTCTTCCTTAAACTCTTTCAAGAAAAAGGAAGTACTTGTTACGTAGTATCGTTTTAGCAAAACTCAGATATCCTTTTTTACAAGTGTGTCGCTTCAATTCTTAAAAATCGTGCTCTCATTCGAATTTCTAAAAATCCGCCAAATCCGACACTAAAGACGTAAGATAAATCTGCAATTTATTGTTTTTTGAATGCTAGAAAGATTCAACTACAATCTATAGTTTCTTTCAAACTTTATCATTACCTTCAGAATAATTAATTAATCAATTAATGTGCTCAGAAAAATACACTTAACAATGTCTGATACTATATATGAATATACTTGACAGCAAGAAAACCAAACTTTATTGGAAAGAAAATATAATAAGATAAAAAAGCTTAGGTTACATGTTCACCTCATAAAAAAAGATTAAAAAATTACACAGAAATCCAAGGAGATTAGATCGTGCTTATAAGAAAAGCAAATGATTGAACAGGCTCTGAATTTTTGACTCGTGTAATAAAGTACCATTCAACAAATTGAAATAAATATTCCACAGGAACAAAATAATGCCATTAATATGCGTGACTAAGTACTAATCTAGTCTTCATCGATTGCTGCATAATCAGCAACAATTACACTATTGTTGTGATCCTTTAGGAATGTTGATGGAACGACGGAAGTTGGTTTCCTAGTCAAGGTGTTCATTAAAGCCCAATGCTTGTTCTTTCCGAAAACAACAACACAGACCTCATCCGAATTATCTAAAATTGTTGATATACCAACAGTAAGGGCTGCTTTTGGGACCTTTTTCTGGTCATTTTCAAAAAAACGAGAATTGGCCTTAATTGTGGAATCAACTAGAGAGATACGCCTTGTTTTTGTTGTCCTATCAGAACCAGATTCATTGAACGCTAAATGTCCCTCAGGACCCATACCTCCTAGGAAGAAATTAATCCTCCCATAAGACTTGATCTTTTCTTCATAATTTTGACATTCGATCTCCCAGCTATTCGCCATTCCATCTAGAATATTGATATTCTCTGGTTTAAAATTCACATGATTGAAAAAGTTCGTATACATGAAGTGATGATATGATCGAGAATCCGTTGGCGGAAGACGGTAATATTCATCCATATTGAAACTGACAACATTCGAGAAATCAACCTTATTGTTATGATAAAGGGTAATAAGCCTTGCATAAACCTTTAATGGCGAAGAACCTGTTGGAAGACCAAGGATAAATGGGCGCTTTTCTGTTGGGTGAAATGCTCTAATTAAGGAAGCGATATGATCGGCAACGGCAGTTGAAGCCTCCTCCGGCGAGCTGTATAGTTCAATTCTCCTATTAAATGTTAGTAAAGTGGCTTCTATGTTCTAGAAAAAGATCTAATAATACTTACATTTGCCTTATTGATATTACTCACACGTAGTATGAAGTGTGTGACTTCGCTCATAAACTAGTAGAGTATGAATCTGATGTTAAGAGAAAGTCGGTCGTTAATGAAAGTAGATCATGAGCAAGAAAAATATCCCTTTCTCCTTGAACATGTACTTCAGAAAGAGTTCACTTTAAAGAATATACAATGGGCTAATGCTCTCAGCAATGGGGACTCCTACGTAATGTTACATTCTGCTTATCTTTTTTTTTTTTTTCTTCCCCCCCTCCCGGAAGTTACATTTTCAATCTACTTTCTTGTCAAACCGTATTTAATAAGATAAAAATTAGGACCTAAATGTAACGTTTAACAATTATTAATATTAAACTCCGAACTTTTTTTTAAGCTTAGCATAGAAAGGTATTCTCTAAATACTTGAAATCCACATTGTTGCAGCTTCACAATCTCATTACACTGACATCCATCTAGCATAACCATTTCAGATTTTAACTGCTTTGCAAACGACACAGCTGTGCATATCAAGCCCATCTTTAACATCGGCCTAAGATCTCCATAATCTGAATCAACAAAACTTCCTGTTAAAAATGTCACTCCACAACTATTAGACGGAACATAAGATAGGAAAGGAAGCCAATTTACTAACTTGGATTTTGCATCATACAATATAATCGATCCTATTGGCTTCTGACTGCTGCTTGCTACTAACTTTAGAACAAATGTATTTTTCGTTCTTCTTCTCTCCTCATCCTCAATGCATTTGAAGGCCATCATGTATAGTTCGGACAAATTGGAAAACTGGTTTGCTTCTTCCATATTACTCCCTTGGACCAGTAAGATGATATCACTTAAATTCTCAGCAATGCAAAGCTTAATTCCCAGAAGTTTCATTTGCTTGATCAAGTTATCAATTAAACGCCAAGTATCCATTCGAACCGACAGGATATATCTCCTAATAGGCTTATTTATGCTATTCCACCATTTCATTGACTTGGTAAATTGAAGAATCTGTAAGGCACAGCTACTTATTTGATGACGAATCCCTATCTCTCCCCAATTTTGATATAATTCCTCACAGATATTGGGCTTAAAGAAATTAAAGAGAGGGAAATCAGAACCCAAAATGATATTCTTGCAACCCATTTCCATTTTAAGATTCGTGATTGCATGTTGATGCAAAACACTAGCTATAGATTGCCTCCTTTTAGTTTTGTCAACTATCACATATAAAATTCTTCCATTGCTGGAGTTCCGATCAACCCACGTAAAAATTACCCCTAGCAGAAGATTTAGGGTAGAATTTCGAACCACAAAATGATGCGAATACGCCCTAGTTTCATCCAAAAACTTTTTTAACCTTTCAATAAAAACCTTATCTACAGTATTTTGCAAATCAGAAGCCCCAGAATTTTTTAAAAGTAATATCAGACTTCTAAAATCCCTAGAGATATCAAAATTCTCCACCAGCCAAGGTTTACTAGGAAAAGTTTGTTGCTTTTGTGGTTCTTCTTCATTAGTAACTTTAGTAGTTTCTAGGGGATACACAGGGGTTAACTGTGACAACATTACCTTGTCTTCACTATTATTAATTTCTCTTTCAGAAAGTGAGTCAGGTAATACATCCTGATTTAATATCATTCTTAGTGACATATTTTTCGAATTTCCAGCCTCCATGAGGCTGCTACTTGGTATACCCTCTCCATTTCTTTGCACAGCATCATTACATCCAGGAAGTTTACCTCCGGGATTTAAATCTCCAAAAAGTACAGCTGGAATGTTACTCAAAGCACTTTCCGTATAATCAAAGGTGCATAAATAAGTTGGGGCTATACCACGATGGTAAAGGAAATCGTATGAAGATGTCACTGCAACGATAATAAGGGGTTTCTTTAGAAAACCATCCAGTTTTCTGTATCCACCACAGAGCAGACTAATATACTTCGCAACTCCAATTTGGAACATATTTCTACTTGCCTCAGCACAGAACAGTATAATAACCTTCGAACTATCAATTAAAGCCTCATGCGCACTTGTAAGTCCGTTCGCCGTGTAGGACGTATGCAAAACTGTGTAGTTCAATCTAGAATCATAATTTGCCAAACTCTCACCAAAACTTCTAAATACAGTTTCTTCCGGAAATAATTTTGTTCCACTTCCTTTCACCCCATCAAACTTATGATCCTTGGCATGATCTATTTCCGTAAGAAGGGGAGTCAAAACAAGAACGTTATTCTCTTCCTCTGGCACAAAATAGCGACTAATTGGAATAGCCTCCTGATCATCTCGAACCAACGTTATCGACTTCTGATATGCCTGTACGGACAACGTATGATGAATGGACATCATTTTCCTTGAAAGTAAATGAGGTATTGGCCAAGTTAATTTAGACAAAACATGATTTATTCTTCTTATAGCCTCGCTAAATGATCTTTTGTGGTTCCCAGACACATACGCCTGATGTAAAGCCGACAGAGCTTCAATTTGATAAGAAAAGTCATTGCAAATCATCACTATATCACAACCAGCATAAAGAATAGATAAAGCTACACCTTGTCCAAGACCAATGTTTTTGCACAAGGCTTCGAGTTCAAGGCACTCCGAAATTGCAAGACCATCAAAGTGACACTCATCTCGAAGTAAATCCTTAATTATCTTTGGCGAGAGGCATGCATGAATTTCATTTGGGGCAATATTTGGAACTGCTACACCACTAGCATGAATGGCATCCACAAGTCCATCAGCAATAAGTTTCTTGAAAGGTATGATATGGCGAGCCTTTAGTTGTGCCATTGTATCAAGCATCATCGGTAGCTCTAGAACATTATCAACATACGATGATCCAAGACCGGGAAAATGCTTAGCACAGATAGTCATACCAGAACTTTTAAGACCTCTAGCAAATGCTTCTGCGCATTTTGTAACATCTTCTGCTGTAAAGCCGAACGATCGTATTCCTATAAGCTGATTTGCCATGCTTGAAACGACATCAAGAACCGGTCCCATATACAGGTTAAAGCCAATGGATCGAAGTTCCGTACCTGCAGCTCTTCCAACTTTGTAGATTAAATCCATATTTCCAGTTGCACCCAAACCCATTGATCCGGGAAACTGCGTTAAAAATTTGTCATCGTACATAGAGTTGCAACATCCAAGCTCCTGATCTACTGCCAAAAGTAAAGGATACTCATAGTGTTCTGATTCAGCCAGATTTTGAAGGGATTGTATAAGCTGCCTCATTTGTAAAACATTACGAAAGTTTTTAGTTCCTAAGATAAATGAATGAACTCTATATTGCCGGATCAACTTCTCCGCCTGCGATCCAGGCTTTAACTCGCAACCTTCAAAACCAGCTATCAGCATCTTTCCTACTGTATCTGTCACATCGGAAGGTTCCATCTCAACCTTTGTGGATATTGTATTTGAAGATGTTAAAGTATGATTATTCTTTGTGGGATCAGCATTCATTGTCAAATTGTTTCTGTTAAAAGTGTTTTCGATCTACTGTCATTAATTTGTATCCTAAAAAAATTATCAAATGTTGTATTGTGTTAAATGTAATTGCAACATGATAAACATATTCACCCACATCCACCTTAATTATATTACCTGCTTTACTCTTAAACCTATAATTAACGATGAAATATAAGATAAACAATACATTTACTGCGTTGCGAATACTAAAGGTATAGCAAATCATCTGCGCGTACACAAAATGATCCAAACTTTTTTTTACTCTCCTTTAATTTTACGGCAGTTTTTTCCTCTCTCCCACTTTTTTTTTTTTTTTTTTTTTACTTATCATCGGAATATTTCCATTTAGGCCTTTAAAACTTCTTTTTTTTGATGTAACGAACTTCTTGAATGGTTACACTACACCTAGTACACAGCCTCAAAATACTACCATGTTTGAATTGGTGATCCAGAATGCCTGCGATAAAATGATATTAATAATAGGATCGATACCACAATTACTATAAATCATCAATTTGTTAGAATTTTCAAAAAGTATATATAATCACATTAATCGTTATGTTAATTTTTACCCTTTCAGTTTTTGAAATAGAGATAGCATCGAACAGTAGTTGCTCATCTCCAGTTAATTAAAAAATTAAAAAATGGCAATAATCAGATTTACAAACTGTCAACTTTGCGACGAAGGTAAAATTGGTTGCAAAGATTTATACATCTGTACAACGAAAGGACAGATAGTGGGGGCCGTCAAAAAAGTTGATGAGGTTATTGATCTTCATGGATTGATATTAACCCCAGGATTTATAGACATTCAAATAAATGGATGCTATGGATTTGACTTCTCAGAATATTCATCCGAAGAGGAGTATACCAAGGGTTACAACAAATGTATGAAGGAGCTAATCAAAACCGGAACGACATCAATTTGCCCCACAGTGATCCGATTCACGGATGATGTATGTATGCATGTACTTCCGCTTTTGAAGGCAGAAGAAAAGAAGGATAGAACTGAAAGCTTGGGTTCACATTGCGAGGGTCCTATAATTTCTACTATTAAAAAGGGCTGCCATGATGAGAATTATTTCTGTAGACCGAAGACTAAGGAAGACCTTTACTCAGCATTTGGATGCGAGGAAAACCTCAATTATATAAAGATTATTACAGCGGCACCCGAATTAGATGGAGTTAATTCTCTTATTCCGGAAATTACAGGACGGAATATTATATTCTCAATTGGCCATACAATGGCTACATATGAACAATGCTTGGAGGCAATCAATAGAGGCGCAACTATGATAACACATATTTTTGATGCAATGCCTCAACCACATCATAGAAATCCTGGTCCGATCGGATTGGAAGGATTGGCGGACGAGCGGCTATGCCCATACTTTGGTTTAATTTCTGATGGTGTCCATATTCACCCAACGTACATCAATATTATCTACAATGCCAACAAAGATAGGTGCTGTCTTGTCACAGATGCACAAAATACAATTGGATTGCCTGATGGAGAATACCCATGGGAAGGCCGCTACTTGGTCAAAAAAGGCCGTTCTTTGAAAGTGAAGGGTACTGATACAATAGCTGGATCAGTCACAGATCAGGCACAGTGCATGAGGAACTTGATGAAATGGACTAATACTAGCCTTGCAGAAGCTGTGAAATGTGTAACTAATCACCCAGCAAGGTCAGTTCATGTTGATGATCATAAAGGCTTTTTAAAGGAAGGGTACGATGCTGATCTTTGTGTTATTGACAAAGATGGAAACGTGAAACAGGTTTATAAGATGGGAAACATCGTGTATAGCTCGGGTAGCATTTAGATTACACATATAAAATTGAAATTGCTATAGACATGACATTAATGAACGTAAAAATCAATATTTTTTGCTTCTCTGCAAGACTTAGTAAGAACTTTAAACAACAGGATCACTGGTCTTTTTAATAAAAAAATTATATTTGCTTGCATTTGCGAATTCTCTCATGTTCAGGTGATCATTCTTCCCTTCCCTATGTGCAGCACTATGAGGCAAGTAATAAGGCCGAATGGGAGGCAAATAATAAGAAGAACTTATTGGTATGTATTTGTATTTTGCCCTGAGCTTTTTGTTATCACATTTATTAGATGTACTCATTCCTATACATGTAATATTAACACCAGAGGCATCTTTCTCTCTTTTATGGAGCTGCATTTTCCCATGTTCGACCAAAGGTATGCAATATAAACTATCCCAAGAAAAATCCGAAACTTCCTTTAAAATCGAAATATCATACCGCTTGTTGTAAAATGTAGGACTTCTACCCCTAACTGAAATATCATTAGATCTCATTTCTCCATAAGCTATCCCCTTTGAAACGCCATCGCAAGAAATAACGAGATGTAATTTGACCGAAATATAAAAATAATTGACGGGTGTCTTTTTTCTGTTAGTTGGTGTAGCACTCTTAAACTGAAATCTATTAAAAATGATCATATGTCTTCCCTTGAAAGGTTGAACCATAGCATGAGGTACGGATATAATGGTCTTTGGTACTTTTCCAAACTTGCTGTTATGCGAAATCATCGGATCAAAGAGGACCAACGGAATACCATTCTTCGAAACTCTTGACTTTGCCTGTATTTCAACTTTTATACTTTTCAACTCCTTTTTGCTTCCATCCTTGAATAATACAAATTTAGGACATTCAGATGCTCCTAAACAAATGTCAAGAATTATGTAGTTTCTACGGTAGCATATAATAGGTATTTTCGCAAAGTTTTCCTTACCTGCTCCAGTTCCCTCATATGAAAACCCACCAAAAAGAGAACCAGCAACACGAAAGTCCACGATATTACCGGAGGAATCGACAAGATATTTATCCTGCTTTTCATTCGTCAATTTCAACGTTAGGAGTTTATGCTTGCCTTCAAAAAGAATCTCTTTCGGACTCAAAGTTGACTTGTTGATTGAAAAGTTTTTTTCATCCGTTGTACTACGAGCAATATTATCAGCGCTGTTATCCATGATCATCCTCCGCTTTTTATGCATTGGTTCATTGATTTCATCCAATGACTGGAGTCCAAATGTCGAATCTAGTCGATTTTGTCCTTTTTCACTTTTAACATCAGATTCAAATGATCCTGGAATAGAAAACTGTCCGCCGGAAAGATTAGCAGGTGGCTGTGTCAAATTTTGGAATTCACCTAGATTTGATGGATTGTCAAAAATCCCACTCGGTGAGCCGAAAAAAGAAGATGGCGGATTGATAGTATTGGTTTCTGGTAAAGACTGTTGAAAATGTGGAAGCATCGCCGGTTGTCCAAGTCCAGATGCTTCCAGAGGTACCAAATTAGAATAATGAGAAGTTCGTAAACCCATGATCTCAGAAAAAATGGCTCGTTCTCTTTCTCCATTGGTATTAATAATTGTACTAGTTGCGGAACTGTCAGAATTATTGGATACAGACTTCCTCGTCAAATTGTCACACTCTGACGAAAATTGAGCTCCATTTAAATCCAAATCAGGCATAAATTGCTGCCGAAATTCATCACTCGTTTTCATGTTTAAAAGAAGTCGTTCAAATATAGGGTATCCAGTACCCGGAACTATACAAACTTGAAGTTTAATGATTTTAAAATATATTTATTCATTGATAATCAAAGCGTGCATTATTGCTTACGACCGTCAAGATTATTGCAAAAAAACTGCGATTGGGAAATACGATAACGAGCGGTCAATATTTTTTGAACTTATCCTTGGTGCACCGATGTAATTATTGTATTTCCGCGTATTGTAAAATGTAACCTCAGATACAGTTTCAACATCAGCATGTTTTCCTACAAAATTCTATAAATAATAAATGCAATACGCTACAAATAAATTTCATATATTTATTCCAAATGAAATATGCTAACGAAACAATATTAAGATAATACATTGAAGTGCAATTTTGAGGACGAAACTGCCATATATAATGGAGACATTTCAGTTCAGCATAGCGAGCGAGCAGTATACAAATGGAGCATATGCCGTAATAGATGCGTCGACAGTCGCGTCTATGTAAGGCTGCCCCGCCTTGCTCATGCCCAAGAAAACCTCGCTCATAAGAATTAAAGGTATTTGTTGGAATATTTCACTGATAGCTTTGATTAATTATTACACTACCTCACACATTTTCTTTAGTTTCAAAACATCTGAAACCTTATCAAGTCTCAGGACTGTTTTATCCGTTATTTATTTTATCTCTTTTATTATATTTCACTGATATTTACATCTTGTGAAACACTTTTAACACTTTTATTATATCTTGAATATCTTAGAAACCATATTTATGGTTTCTAACTTTACCTCGAGTATGAATATACAAAGGGTCTTGCAGTACCCTTCATTTATTCTCACTCTTCTATTACTTTTATTTCTATTTACCTCTTTCTCCAGAGACTATCACCGCTATATATCTTAATATAAGCCATTATTCTATCAATATGCCTTTCAATCCTTCGGATAACTTATAATATACCCCAAAAGGCGGTAATACTACTGCCGAAACAGGTCAGGTTCCCTTTTTAGAGCCAAATACGAGTTATTCGGATTCCTCCGCGAATTCTATAACTCAACAGAGTTGTGGTAAAATGAGTGTTCAAGAATTCAAGAGAAAAGTATATTTTTTAATGAACATTCATGCTGTTGTTATTACTATTATTATTGGGGAATATAACTAATTCGGGTATTCCGGAACTTCTATTTCTAAAAAAAAGCATGCATATATGATATGTAATTACGAAAATTATTAAAATCTGTTTGCTCTTAAACTGCAAGTAGGGAGAGTCTAAACATGCATATAGTTAAATGGGTTTAAACAATTTTGAAGCGTACAACACAAAACATAACTTTTTTTCTCTCCTATGGAATGCGGTGTTCCAATTATACTTGAGATAATTTGCCCCTTTCAATTGGCCAGAAACCAAAATATTGAATAAGCCGAACATTGGTAAAGAGATGGGTTGAGCAGCTTATAAATACAGATGCTTATTAAACTATTTTCAGTGATGCAAACTAGAATGCCTGCTGGAATGTTTGTCCTTCAAGATAAAAAGACAACAAATATTATATTAGTAGCGGACTAAGAAAGTACTCTCAAAGAATACATTAGAAACAGCCATAGTAGTAAAGAAATTTACCATATAATCTTGCTTTAACGCTTCTTCTTTAATTTGATCGTAACTGCATCAGATACGTTTAGAATTCCATCATGCTTCTTCCCTAGTTTAGGAAGTTGACAGCTGTAAGATACGCACATATGTAATGCTGTGCTTTTCGGCCTCCTATACAAATAGTATAATATGAAAATTATTTTGTTCAGCACATCATCGTATTCTTGATTACGCACATAAACATTATTATATTTTGAACCTTAAATAAGCTTATCTTTGTTATTTAGCTTCCAAACATTTCCGCGACAACTAAATCAGGCCAATCAAGAATTTTTTTTTGCTGGTAGAGAAAAATATTACTCATAAGTCACCGACTTATCGTTGATAAAGGTTGTAATAAATACGAAATTTCACTAGAACAAAAACGATAAGTAATTGCATAATAGACAATTCATTATTTTTTTTTTTTTTACTTCCACACTGTCCTTAAAAATTGGTTAGTTAATTCTGCACTATTTGGCGGTAACAACCAAATATAATTGTTATTGGTGCAGCGCAAGGAGGGGGGGAAAAGTCAAAAATAAAACATTGAAGATATCGTTAAAATGTCTCGATAATAATTATAGTTTCCAAAAAAGAGCCAGGCGCAACTCTACGCTTATCTTTTTAGGGAAACAATAAAGAAAACACTAGACATCGTATTCTTCCGCCGGCTTTGCTCTTGAATTGAATAAACATCGTAGATTTCGTCAAACGGTCGATAAAATTAAATTATTTCCAACTTCGAACTAATTCAGCTAAAAAAGAAAAACAGGAAACCGGATAAGCAGTTTCAAACTGGATAATGAAATCGCTTCAAGAGGGACAAACAAAATTTAGACTTCCAGGTCTGCGGAGATCATACTCTGAAAGAGAAATAACGGCAAACAACGATTACAGGTCTCATGATTTACGCCAAAGTAGATCAGAAGAAGTGAGAATAGTTGTAGGTACATGTCAAAAAAAAACACATCGTCGATCATCAAAACACCAAATGGCTGCTTGCTGCGGTTGCAAACGCCGACGCAAAAAATGTGATGGAAAATATCCAGCTTGCTCAGGTTGTGAGCATTTGGGAATTCAATGTACATTAATATACCCACCGACAGGGCAAGAAATTTCACGCGACTACTTAGAAAGACTTGAAAAGAAGGTCCAGCGACTGCAAAAAGAGATGGATATAAGGAAAGAAAAAAAACATGTTGAAGGCAACAAGTTGACGAAAAGTGATTTGGATCAAACTCAGGTAAGACGCGTTACTCAAACACATAATTTTGCAGAACAAGCTGGGCTGATAACAGTTGGAACAGCCACGCTATATCTGGGAGGCCAGTGCATACTCCATAGCTAAAGCTATTGCAAGTAGTATTTCTTGTAAATCAGGAACTTTTGACAATGTGAGTACTCGGACTCAGGGAGTGACTAATCTAGATCCGATTGATGAAATGTATAAGTCAACTTGTCGTAGTTTTGTGCCCTTTTTTCAGCCTTCAGGAAAGGCGGCCGAAGCATACCTTTGTGCCTATCATGACCCAATACATATTCAGTACCCTTTTCTAGATTGGGAAGAGGCACGATGTTGGTTTGAACATGTAATGTGTTTGAAGGAAGGGCAAGAATGTACAGACCAAAATGCAAAAATTTTTATATACATGATTTTTGCAATTGGAACCCAGCTTCTTGACTTTAGAACAGGAATTTGTGGCTGCACGAGAACTTTTTACGAGAAGGCGTTTCGATAAGCAGTATTGTCGAGCACACAACCATACATACTGTTCAGGCGTATCTAATGTTGGCAGTATTTTCTCAGAAAGTTCTGGATGGATCCTCAGTTTGGCAGACTGCAGGTATGGCAATCAGAGCTGCTGTAGCTTTGGGACTACATAGAGAACTGTCAAATGAGTATTATTTTCATCGCCAAAGAGGTGTTCCAGAACAACAAAAAAGCAAAATGAACGATTTAAGATCAAGAATTTTTTGGTCTGCATATGGAATCGAAAGGATGAATGGATTGATCTTAGGGAGGCCATTCAGCATTTCTGATGTGGATATAAATGTTCCTGTACCAAAGAGGACTCTGAAAACGGAAATAGCTTATCAAGTAGTCATGCTTTGGCAAATACAGTCCAGACTTTCTAGATTTATTTACAAACCACCACGCTTGATGGGAACACCGAAAGAGTTGGAATATGACGAGAAGACAAATTCTGTACAAATTAAATGAATGGTGGCAAAACTTTCCTACCAAAGAGAAGGTAAACTGTCCATTTGAAACCGACAACTGGCCCACAATATCATATCACAATTCGGTTACAGTACTTCTTAGACCGGTGGTCCTGGAGGTATCCAAACTTGGCGTCGACAGTTCTTCAGACTGTGTGAGGTGGTTTAATACATTTTTTGAGAGTGCTTCAACAATATGCCTCAGTTATAAGAAAATGTATTTGAAACGTACGTTTAGATACATGTGGCTCACAGTTCACTGCTACTTTGTGGCTGGCATTTCATTTCTCTACTGCGTGTGGCTAGATAGGAACTTTCATATTTTGAGACCTCACGGAAAGAATCTGATTTATGAAACGATTTCATCATGCTCAAGTATTCTATATGTAGCCGCTGAACGTTGGCATTGTGGTTCAATATTTCGGGATACCTTTGAGCATATGTCTGAAATTGTGAAACAATCCATGGACAATGATGCTGAAGATATGACAGGAGAGACGTCAATGGAAAAGGACAAAGAATCTTCCGTCACGCCTGAAACAGAAAAATCAGTAGACATGCAAGCTGAAGCAATTAAGTTCTACTCATTACCAGGAATTTCGGGTAAACAATCCATGACTATTGATAATTTGGATGAACTGTGGGAATTTTTTGACATTACTGGTGACAAATTTCTCAGAAGCGAAATAGGGGATGGAGGCTTTTCTTAAATATCTTTGAAAGGAAATTATCAAACGAGCATTTTAGAGAAACATTTGTCCTATCATTTATTCCTAAATATTTACTGGATATCTACTAGTAATAATAAACAAATCTATTGTTATCTAAAATTTCATATTGATATATAACTTGGATCTAATTCCCATGTAACCCTTCATACTCTAAAGAAACAGGTAATGTTTCAAAATAATCTCCAATAGGCTGATATTTAACATCCTTGAACTCTTCACCAAAAGCTTGTGGACCACCATTTTGTAATCCTCTTTGTGTTCTCCACTTATTTGAGGCGGCAAAAACCATGATATAGACTATCAAACCGTAACGATAATCTTGGGTTCCTACTGCATTTCCATCCTCATCAACTAGGGTGATCAAATCTGGGACAGAGCACAAAGGAATAAGCCTGTTATCTTCAACTTGATAGGCAACAATATTCTCATTTTTAAACGGCATTCTAATGACAGTTTTCTTTACTTTTTTGTCCAGTTCGATCACACCCGGGAGACTTTCGATTTCCACAACACCATATCCGTACCCCCTTTTAAGTTTTTTCTCGACAGAAACAATTTTTCCCTTCAGAATGCATTTTGTGCACTTTGAACCGCCAGAGGAATTAATTATATAGCTAGGTAGATGATCCAAATCCGAGTGATAGGCAGCCAAGTATGCTGCACGTCCAATTCTCCATGACAAGGAAACTGGATTATGAACAGTTTGCTGCTCCATCTGTTCAATATCCATTGAAGGTTCCACACATGCACCTTGACAACCACGATTATACATACAATCTCTCATGATATCTTCCATCTGAATATCATCTATCGCACTGTTAATTGTTAATTCAAACCCATTTCCATCAGAAACAGTAAGATATGGATAGCCTCTGTTTTCGCTGTAGACAGAAGGAAGTGATTGCCACTGTGTAGGGTAAGCACGTCCCATTAGATCAAGATCTATGACGGGAAGATTTTTCATAGCTGCAGTCCAAAGGCCACTGAGCCCATTCCCTCCTCCTATCTCAAACATAAATATTCCATCCGTTTTTTTACCCTCATACTGCTCCATTCTATCCAAGGCCTCAAGGATCTCATCGGCATGAAGCCTTTCTCCAGAAATAGTAGGAGATCCGAAGTAACCAACATTAATGGCCCGACCAGTTCCACTCGTAAGACTAGAGAATTTATCCAATGTCAAAATCTGAATATTATGACCATGTCTAATCATTCTTTTAAGTTCAATAACAGAACTATGCGGATCTCCACCTCCTCCACAACCCAATATATATGCTCCACGTCCAATGAAATCTATGTCAGTTTCAGTGAGCTTCCAAATTCCGTTAACAATCTTTGGTCTATAACTTTCATAATCAAATTGCTCTTGTTCTTTGCTAGACACTTTAGCATGCTTGTACACGGCCACGGTCAAAAATTCATTATCTAAGGGGAGACTTTGCTCAGTCTCAGCTTTTCTTGTCAACTCAAGAGCTTTGTCATAGTCGACATCACCAACAACTTTGACTTCAAAATCATAAACGTTTTCAACATACGGAACTGCATCGGAAACAATATTAACAACTTCAAGTGAAGAGCTGCTGGCACCCTTCAAGATAGCATCATTTTTTGCCCTTGCAATTAATTCATTGATAACACTTTGCTTTTCTTCGTCAGTTGCTCCCTTGAGTGTTTTAAATTCTGAAATTGAGGAAGAGATTTTTCCCAAGGCAGCACCAATGGCATTAGCCACCTGAGAGTATGGCGGTTTAATCACTTTAGATGTTCCCGCCAATTTATCTGGAGCAATGAACGAACCTCCACCAACAAAAATTACAGGTATATCCCTTCGTGACGTCTTCACTCTATCAATAACCTTTTCAAGGTGCCTTTTAAGAACTTGCTGATATTTTTCCAAATAATTGGAAGAAAACTTATCCTTAACTCTATTTGGATCACCAATTTCGATAAGCTCACCTGAATTTCCGTCATTTGACTCCTTTTGTCGTATCGACACAGAAACATCAGTCGTTGTGACTGTATTACCACCGAAAACTAAAGATTTGGTGACAATATCACTTCCAGTAGAGTCAGGACCAACAGTAACGCCCGTTGTTTCATTTCCCCTTACTATGGAACCTCCACCAAGACCAATGGACACAACGTGAGGCATTGAAAAATTCATGCGCACTCCTCCAACGTATGAGTACATAGCAGATTGCCGTGGAAATCCACTACTGAGAATTTGACCCACATCTGTTGTGGTACCTCCAACATCACAAACAATAACATTATTATGCTTAACATCAGGATCCTCCGAGCATAAAATAGCTGCACCTCTCATGGAGTTAGTGGCACCCGAAGAAAACGTTTTAATCGGTGTCTCCAAAGCACCTTTGATTGAAAGAACAGTACCATCATTTTGAGAGAGCATCACAGGGCAACGCAAGCCAAGCCTTCTAGCGGCCCCAACAAAAGAATGAATAATTTTTTGTCCAAATTTCTTAATTGAGGCATTTAAAATAGTGGCATTTTCCCTTTCTACCATACCAATTCCGGATATCGTATGAGAGAGAACAACATCGCAACCGGGAATTTCTTCAGAAACAATTGCACCTGCTTCTTTCTCCTGACTTGCATTCATGTTGGAAAATATTCCAACAATTGCAACAGCTGTAATTCCAAGACTTCTAATTTTTTTGCACTCTCGTCTCAAGGCAGACTTATCCAATTTCCTTATATCACCACCTCCAATATGAGAACCACCATCAATGCTGCAAAAATACCCATTAATAATATCAGCTAAATCTTCTGGGAAATCTCCAAAAGGAGGCAAACTTTGTCCAAATGGTCCAGCAAGTCTAATCACTGCAACTTTTTCAAGTCTATTTGCATCTCTCTCAATCACGGCATTGATGAAATGTGTAGTACCAATAGTTATTGATATTATTTCATTTTTTGAAATGCCATATTTTGGATTCCCTAGAACAGTCGTAATTGCATGTTCAATACCAACTGAAACATCTGGGGTTGTGACAGATTTATGCCAAGCAATGACCCCTTTTGACTCGGTACCTAACTTCTCCGGTTCGACAACTACCAAGTCGGAATTCGTTCCACCAACATCTACCCCTATGATAAGCTTTCTATTTCCCATTTCTCTTGTCAAAAAAAATTGCCTTTTAACTTTACCACGGATTCAGTTGTCAAAAATGAATGTTACACATTAGCCATAAACAACTCTGAATGCATTTTTCCCCGGCTTTTATACATTTGGAACATCAAAATATGTACACCTATTCACCTTTCCTCAAAAATTTTATTTGGGTAAGTGACACGAAGCGTATCCAAATTTGGAAATTGATACGAAGACGAGAAATGGTGCATATCTTTCGGTGGTCAGAATTTGGTTCCCGCGGAATATATTTGAACGGTAATAAGAATATTTTAGTTCAAAAATATGACTACATAACAATTAGTTTCAAAATCATGGTGAAATCAAGCCCTCTGAAAAGAAAGTATAACAGAGAAAGGTTCAAAAACTTTGTACCACGACAATAGATAAAAGAAAACAACTTCAAGATAAAAGACAAAAGACAAATATTCTATTTCAAAGACCCGTTCCAAGCAATCCTAAGTCACAGAACTATTCAGATGCTTTGAAAAGGAGGCTTTAAAGGGGGAAAGAAAGTTTTGAAAGAGTGCAAAATGACTAACAAATGAAAAGAAGAAGAAGTAGTAGTCCAATCTTAAGCGGTAATCTAGTTATTTGTCGGAATCGTATCCTGATTTGGAAGGGGAAATAATTTTTTCAACTTTGTTTCAAGGGAAAGATAAAAAAAATGACGGAACATGTATTTTCAAAATTTGGAGATTAAGATACGGAGTACACCGTAATAATATATATATAAACAGGTTATTCAGTGTTCAAAATTATGCTTGCAAATGCAAAAAGTATGATGAAAACGCACATGTATTTATCATAGTGCTAGAGGCATAAATAATTTCAAGCCAAAAAAAAAAAAATGTCTTTTCTACGGAGATTTACTGACGCCATTACTTTGGAGGAATCCGATGGTATGAAGAACAAAGATTTGGTGCCAATCCCTATAGATAGAAGAAAATGGGGATTTCCTGCCTACTTATGGTATTGGGGAATTACGTCACTTTGTGCAGTTACTTGGTCCGCTGGTTCATCTTTACTCTCTTTAGGCCTTAACGGAAACTACGCTATGGGAATAGTTGTGATTGCAAATGCAATTATCTCAATAGCTGCTGCCTTGAACGGTTATTACGCATCCAGATATCATATTGGTTTCTCAGTGTACCAGCGAGTGATATTTGGAATTCGTGGGTCCTGTATTGGTGTGCTAATAAGAGCTATTCTCTCTGTGGTTTGGTTTGCTAGTCAAGCCTGGCTTGGGGGACTTTGCGTCAACGTTATTTTGTCTTCGTGGAGCAAATCATATCTAAATTGGGAGAATACTCTACCAGAAAGTGTTCCCATGACTAGTCAGGAACTCTGTGGTTTTGTGATATATCTTGTTTTGACCTTTCCATTCCTCATGGTGCCACCTCAGTATCTTGATTCACTTCTTGCTGTTGCAACATTCATGATTTTTTTCATGGGTATTGGAATAACTGCCTGGGCTGTTCATTTCAATGGAAACAATTATGGTAGCTTGATGAATGAAAAAATGAGTTTAAGCAGCTCAGATATGGGATGGGCTTGGATGTACGGACTATCGAGTTGGTATTCATCCTTGACTTCGGGAATAGCCAATCAAGGCGATTACTCCAGGTACAATAAGAGCACGAAGGGATGCATGTACGGTATTGTTCTTGGAACAAATCTCACAGGATTTTTGGTGCCTTTATTTGGAATTTTAACAGCTAGTGCTTTGTACGATAAATATGGAACCTATTACTGGATGCCAAATGATATATGCATGAGATGGTTGCAGGACAACTATGACTCAAAATCCAGAGCAGCTGCATTTTTCTGTGGATTGGCCCTTGTTGTTTCTCAGCAAGGAGTTAATACTGTTGGAAACTGTATCAGTGGAGCGATGGACTTAGCTTCCTTATGCCCAAGATTCCTCAACATTAGACGTGGATCAGTGTTGGTCATGTTACTCGCATGGCCAACTCAACCCTGGCTTTTTTACAATTCAGATTCCGTCTTTTTGACAGTTATATCTTCATTCTCCGTTTTTCTTACACCATTAATAGCAATATACATCTGCGACTTTTATGTGATTCGCCGATGCAAGCTTAAAATCTCTCATTGTTACATTTCTTCTAAGGAAAGTATCTACTGGTATAACAACGGCATAAATTGGAGAAGCATCATATCTTTTGCTGTGGGAGTTGCTCCCGGCCTACCTGGTTTGATAAATGCAGCAAATCCCTCAATTTCCATCAGTTCAGGTGCACTACACTTCTTCCAAGGTTCATTCATATTTCAATTTGCGATCTCATTCTGTGTCCACTATGCTCTTAACATATTTTTAAATGAAACGGTTGGAGAACCTGATAAAACTGATTTATTTAATACATACAAGCCAGCCGAGTGCAAGCATTATAATTTGATCCCATATTCTACTACAAACAGTACCGATCCTGCTATTGGTGCATCAGAAAAGGCCTTTTCTGAAGAAGAAATTAGGACTGTTGAAAGCGTGCATTAATATTTTAAATATATGATTTTTTTGAGTTCTTTATATTCGTTCTCTTTTAAAAGCATAAGAAGTATGTATATTATCAGAATAGTATATAATCTTGGTGTGGATCACTCAGCTCGGTGTATTTGCCTTCTGCTATCTTATTTCTAATATGCTCTAGACGCTCTAGCGATTTCTCCCCAACATACATACCTCTGGAAGCAATCTTCCTGAGAATGCTTGCAAAGCCCTGATAGAGCTTTATATTATTGATGACCAAAGAGATTAATCCTCCAACATACACTACCCAGTGCAAAGTGACTCCACAGGTGTCATAATACGGAGCGGCAAATATACTTTCAAGCAAAGCAATAAGCTTCACTTTCGTTTCATCTGGTGATTGTTCCCCTATTAAAAAGAATATGACATACAATTCCGTCCCTTTCCTGAACGTAATATCAGTCATTTTTAATGTTATCTCCATCTCAATGTCCTTTAATCCTAAACTTCTATATTCAACATGAAATTTATCAATCTGCCGTAATAGTTTATAACCAAATGCTCTGGCCCTTTCAACAGAAACGGAATAATTGTCCAAATAGATGAGCCCAAGAATGTTAGTTCCACTTAAGTTAATCCCCAGTGACTTTTCGTGGTTTATAAAGTCGTATAGACCCTGAAGAATCCTGTTAAAGCTCATAGAATACCCTCTAACAACGTTGATGCCATTCTTTAACGTTACATATTCACTTCGCGACGTTGGAGCGAAAAGCACTTCTAAAGGTGTTGGTTTTGTGATTTCTCCTCCGTTGTCAGAGCTTATCATGGCCAAAAATTCCACGTTAAAAAACCATTCTCTCAAAACATGAAAGAAATCCAATGCTGCCTTATCGGTGTCGTTGTTAAGATCCACAGTTTCAACCAAAGGGATAGCCTTTCTCATCAAAGTATAACAATTTCTGAGATTGCTTCTCCATGTACCATTTGGATCACAGCTATTAACGGAAAATAGAATGGCCACAGAGAAGGCTAACGTTACAAGTTCGGAAAAAGAACATCTTTTGGCAAGTGCAGTTTTGAGCTCGGTTATGATCTTTCGAAGCATTGGGATCCTTACATACTTATCCCAGCATTTTTCTACCTGTGGCATACCTGCAGAGGAATAAAAAGTTGTCAAAAACACACTGGCATTGAACAAAATGGTATTCTCTATGATATTGTGCCTTTTGGTCAATACAAGGAAAATGTTCATGATATCATTGAATGTTTCTTCCGGGTAATCCACAAAATTATAAAAGAATTGTGTTTCACGACAGAGAGTCCAGACAAAATCCAAAAGATTAGAGTTCGACGTGGCGAGCGTATCTTTTTCCATATTACCGATTATGGGATCAAATCTTTCGAGTATCTGCAAACACTCCAAAGCAGATGAACTTCTCCAGGAGGTCCTAAATAAATACAGATTCGGCTCCGATATATGCTTTTGACTCAGCTTCCAGAAATCCTGACCATTAGTACCTAGCATATTTATAAGGGCAACATCATTTGGAACAATATCAATTAAATCATCAATCTTAAAGTCGTCCAAAGAGATACCAAAATTATGTTCTGAACTACTCTCAGTCGGAGTGATATCCTGAGTTTCTCGAGTAGTAGCCTTATCAATAACCGCTGTATTGTCACTTGTTGAACTAGATGCTCTAGATTGAATTTTCGTGCTTGAAGGTAAAATCATATCGGAATTTGAAGTTGATTGTAAGGAAATTGCTTGCTGAAACCCACCAAACTCCCTCGAGTCTGCTATCTGATTTAAATTTTTAGTATCAGCGCTTTCATTTAAACCCCCAGCAGTTTTACTAATGATTGAATTACGCAAACTGTTGGCCAAATTAGTTTCAACTTGATTAGAATTACCTTTAAAGGTTTCCGAAAGTCTCCGAAGCTCTCCTCGGTTAACTATCAAATTTTCTGCAAACATTTCATTTTTAAAAACACATTGTAGATGCAGCCGGCTACATCTCCCACAAATTGGATACGATTCATCACATTTCAAATGTACTTGCTTGCACTTTTGGCAACCATTCCGTGAGTAGCAATTTGTTCTTCTTCTGACCTTTGTCACCCTATATTGTTGTTCTCCAATTGATGGTGAATCTCCTTGAACATTTTGCACTCTCATATATGACAAAAATACATCAACTATTGACACTTGGAAATCATTTCCGGTATATTGTGAGATAAGAATTACAGAAGATGAACGAACAGTTTTGCCAATGTAGTTCCGTTTAAAAAAAAAAAAAAAAAGCGGAAAAATCTTGATGCGGGTAAGTTCATGAACCAAGATACTCCGCGGAATTCAGAATTGCCTTACTTAGAAAGGTTGGGCGATAATCACATAATAACTATGCAATTCGTACGAACAGTAATCAAAAGAACATAATTCATTCAAAATTAAGACCCATCAAAGAAACCAAGTCATCCGAACCATATACTGAATTTAGATCATATTCACCTCCAAAAAGGTCACTGATTTGACTATCAAAATCCCTAAAACTTTCAAGTGTAGGTTCATAGTTATTATTATCAGACAATCCAGACCGTTCAGTTGATAAATTTGAAGAAAATGTAGGCTGCAAATTTGTAGTTGTATTCGCAACCATACTTTCACGAGGAATCTTCCCTGAAACGTTACTTCCGTGTATATCAATGCGTGAATTATCATTTATACTAATTTTCGACCTAAGAATTCCTTGTAGTGTCGATTCAAGTTTCTCATCTTTCATCCCTGCACATTTCCGTTTTATAAACGTAAATAAAAACGTTACCATAACTTTATTTCTCCATGCTATAAAGAAACGTGTCTCCAACTTACTTAAAGCCGAATAGTAACTCTTGAAATGATTAAGAATACTTTGGAATAGCCCGGCTGTGTCTTTTAGTAACCATGATTTTACCTCTGCTAAATCATCCAAGTTATAAAAGTGTTCTATTTCATCCAATATCCTGGGACTAGCCATTGGATCAATCTCACGGATACTCCTGGATATAAACCAGAACTGCACTCTTTCAAAGCAGCTGTGAATTCTGACAAAAATGAGATTTTGCAAATCCCCACACAATAAGCTTAAAATGCTTTGACTTGAGTGATCCGTGGAGCTTTTTGATAAACTATCAGCCAAGTCATAGCTAAGCTTGAATAAACAAATAGCAGATTGAGACGCCTTTCCTGAGGCTTGCTTTCTATCTTCGGCGTTCTTTGCAATATCAAAAGCCAGGTAGGCAAATGTGTTAATATACATGTACACGAATGCAGCTGTTAACAACAACCTGGACTTGGGAATACTGAAAATCGCATCTACCTTCTTTCTTCCCTTTCCAATAGCTCCATAAAGTGAAAATATGTTTGGACAATATTGATATTTTAGCAAGACGAGCTGGTCAACAAATTGCATCAATTCACCGAATTCAATTTTTGTGTCAATTCTATAAACGCGGCTTAACATATGATGAAGTAGAAGACATAAGTTGTGATTTGCAGTAATGCTGTTATTAATTTCCCCTTCTAAAAGTAGGCGTTTAAGTTTTTCTGGGGGCAGTGTCATCATATTTTTGTGCTCAAACAGACTGATAGCTGCTTTTTCATCTTCGATGAGATCTGGAAGTTTGACATCATAGTAGCCTTCGGAAATCATCGGGAGACCTCCAAAATTAAATGCATTGAGAGTATCAATCCATATTATCTGGTAGAAAATCCGACGCCAAAGTATTTTGATAGATTTGTCCTTTATGAGCGTAGGAAACATATCGGGGTCTCTGTTCAAACCAATAAGCATGCTCATTTGAACAAGCATATTGACAAATATAGAGTTTTCGGCGCTATCTTCATTTATTTCCGAAGAATATGCTTGATAAAGATGAAGATACAAAAGACACTGTATGCTTGAAAGCGTAACTCTTTTGAAAATACAAAACTCTCCATCTTGAGAAAACAAAAGCTGCCTCGCTAATTCAACAATCTCAGGTTCAATCTTAATACCGGACATTACAACTATTCTGGCACTTTCATCAGTGATTTTCTCAACGCTTCCATTAGGGATAGCTATATATGAGAAACGCATAACGAGCAGGAGGAGGACGATAAAAACAGTTCTTGCTTTCGGATTTAATACTGAATGCTTTCCATGGTCCATTGTGTAGATTGAGAACTTCAGCTCTGATTGAAATGCAGTCTCATCTATAAATGGCATCAAGTAGTAAACTCTATTGAAGAAATGCTGAACCAAAGCATCAATTATGAAGGGAGAAGGCAGTTTGTCTTGGATCAAGTGAATTAAATCATTTCGTCCAGTATTTGACTGAGTTAAAAGGTTTCCACGATGCTTTAACTTATAGGCAGTTATTGATGAAGCAAGTTGGTGATTCAGTCTTTCACCATTTGTGTTGATTGTAGAACTTGACTCTTTTCCACTTGGACAGCCAATACTTAATCCGTCAGTATCTGTGAGAATACTGTAAAGCTTTGGTTTTCTTGTAGCCTTTGAAAACTCATTAAACATCGAAGCTAGACCAGAATCACCTCGAAGTATGCTGAGTCTCGATGTAGATACACTATGAAAAATCAACCTGTCCTTAACTAGAAGCATGTCGAAATTCGCAGAAGCGCATTCTGAGCTCTTTAGAGTGTAGTCCCTGTTATTATCCATTATTTTGTGCTTTAGACTTTCATTTTCTGATCTAAGACGACACAATTCTTTGAAAAGCTCTTGCTTATACCTTTGTCCTTGCTTTATTTTCCTTTTCAATGGCTTCTTGTACACACACTCTGTGATAACATGCCGTTTAATGCAATTCCCGCATGGTTGACCACGGTCGCATTTGATTTTCCTCCTTCTGCACCTTTCACAGGAAATCGACAATCTTAATCTTCTTTTAGGTTTCATGACTTTGATACCAGAAGATTGGTTCAGGTATTAGAGTGCTGACAAGAAAACTGGAAGCATTAACTTTTTGAGGATTGTGGAACAAATATATTGCTAACTGCGGGCAGCGATTAAAAGAATTGCCGTGCGGACAAATAAAACTCTTATCTCCGCGGAAAAGTTTTGTTGACTGAGTGCTTAGAATAGCGGGCTTAAACAAGTCTTATTTCCTTGCCAAGAAAAATTACATAAGTTTGAACAAGTTGTATATATATAAGTATAACTTTGTGTCAATCCACAGGACAAAAATCTAATATTTCATTATGTACAAGAAATAATCTATATAGGCATTACCAGACACCGGAAATACTTAGCAGGAAAACTGAAGTCTAGACAGCAAAATGATAAATGGTAAAAAGCAGGACGTTAATACTGGAGAGCAGTCTTCACAGGTTACAATCATGATGCATGGAGAAAAGTTGTTTCTCTCCGGATTAATAGCATTGATTGCGCTTTGCTCAGGCCTCAATACGCCAATCTATTGGGTTGCTATACCGGAGATAAAGAAGCATTTTGATATTACCGAGGAGCAGGCTAATCTTACCATAACAGCATATCTCGTATTCCAGGCAGTATCTCCAATGCTTGTGTGCACTTTTTCTGATATATGGGGTAGAAGACCGATCATTTTATATTGCATGCTAGCTTCCTTGGGGTCAAACCTAGGATTAGTATTCTGCCCATCTTACGGAGTAATGATTTTTCTCCGGTGTTTGCTAGCAGCACATGCAGCACCTCTAATAGCTATTTCCTCAGCAGTTGTAGGTGATTTTACCACTCGAATTGATCGCGGTGGTTATGTTGGCTTCACGTTTGGATTCACATTGATAGGAAGTGGTCTTGCACCTTTTATCGGTGCATGCTTAGACCAAAGATGGAAATGGCGAGGAATCTTTGCATTTGCGGCCATACTTAATGCCATTTCACTCACCCTTGCATTTCTTTTTTTACCCGAAACCAGCCATCCCATAGTTGGCAATATGAGCATTCTCCCAAGGCATTTCATCCACAAATCACCGATCATATATATTCGAGGAAGAAAGAGAATTTGTGGTCTAGAAGCAAACACAACAAAGAAATACAAATTCAACATTAAGGAAATAGTTACAACTATGAAGTTGCTCAAAGACCCACTTGTCATCTTTGCTTTGGTACCAAATTCACTTATCTATGCAACATGGACCATGTCACAGGCAACTATGTCACTTTCCTTAAGCGATAGTTACCACTACGTGCCGATTAAGGTTGGACTATGCTTCTTGGCTCCCGGAATTGCCTGCTGCACTAGTGCAATACTTTGTGGAAAGTTGTTGAACCACGGATACAAGAAACAACATGATGACGGGGAGATTACAGAAGAGGAAACAGACTCCTCTAATGAAAGCAGAGAGATTCCTGACACTCAGACTCAAGATCTAACCGTCAACTCGGAAAACTCTCCCAATAACCATCAACCAAATATTATTAGGGCCCGCTTGAGATATTTCCAGCCATTTAACTTGGGAGTGGTCATATCCTCAATTCTATACGGCTGGTCAGTAAATCAGCTTTGGAATGTCGCCACTGTTATAATATTCACGGCAATTCTGACATTCTGTTCAGTGTACCCCCAGACAGCTACAAATACACTTCTTGTTGATTTGCATCCCGAGAATTCTGGTGCGGTTTCATCGCTTAACAATTTGTTTAGATGTGGGTTGGGATCCATTTTCATTTCCTGCCTTACCAAAATGAACGGTTCCCTAACTATAGGTGGAACCTACACTCTCATGGCCGGAATCTGCACTATTTCAAGTCTATGTTTGCCATTCGTACTCAGACAAAGCGATTCCATAATCAGAAAGAGTCCAGAAAGATACACTGATAACAAGGCCACACAAAATGTATAACAAACAGAGAATATAGTGCAGGAATCATGCACTTCAGCGATTTGTAATAAAATGTAACAAAAACTAACACCCGCATGTCAAAATCTCGCCTTGTAAACCTCGTAAGACCTCTTTTGGAATGCTTTAGTCATCACCATGGCCACCCTTTTTGCAAAGAGTGAGCTGACTCGATTGTACAGCTCACTATTGAAGTCATATTGTAAACCAAGGTGAACACTACATCCGGCACCTTGAGGCTCAATTGTCCATTCAGTCTTCAAATACTTGAAGAGTGTATTTGTAATTGACTCGGCAGCAACAAGCCTTGGGCTCTCGCATGTCAATTTGCATGTGAACTCCTCCTGAAACTCGTTAAAACCAACCTTTAGGCCGGCTTCAGTAGGATCACCATTTGAGTCCTTGGCATTAACGAAAGACTTCATACAGAAAGGTATGAATTGCTCGTATTGGTCCACTGATGATACAACCTCATACACTAGTTTTTGTGGATAAGGGAAATGCTTCTTAAATGTGTATGATTGATGGCCATGATCTTCTCCATGCTTTCTAATCAGACTGGCTAAACTAACATTTCTCTGTGATTGAATATGCAATCTATTCAAAGCCACACTTTGCGGGAGTGTTATAGCAGATGGCCTACAACAAAATCTGGATGGGACCCGGATGGCCGAATAAAACATTCTGTCCTGGTCAATTGTGCTCTGTGTGTTTGTATGGCCTCGATTTTTATCCTTCAAATGTTGGTTCAATTGTTTCAGGCCGTTGGGCTCGTATACAAGAAAATAATCGAGATGAAAAATCAAAAAAAAAAAAAAAAAATTTGGAAACAAAAAAAAGACTATCACTATAGTCAAGTAGGCAACAGGTACAGATGCAAGGATGTGGTACTACACTTTTGTATTGAACGCAAAATGTAACAGGGAGAGAGATGTATCTGTTAAGTAAGAAAAGATATATATATCACAAAGATGTAAAGATTATTGTGCATAAATGACTTCTCAATATAGCAGTTCTTAGAATTTTCATTTTGAATACGTAAACAAACAATGAGGAAATAAGGTTGAGGAGGGCTGTGGGCTTTGAATTATCCAGTCTGCTTCAGTGCTAAATTCAGGAAAAATTCGCGATACCTCGTTCGGCCTGTAAGCGGCTTAATTTCCCCACCGGCGATATACACATGTCGGCGCGCGCTTTTTCATTATTCCGGCCCAGTGTCCAAAATTTCCCATCCCTGCAGTACTGGGCAAGCGAAAGCCAATACGCTTTAGTGCGGGAAAACTACCCCCTACCCAGCAGTTTTCCCACATGCAGCTTTCCGGAAACTTTAAAGCACAGGCGGATTTTCCAGCAATTGTGAGCAACCACTTGGGCTTATTCACTTTTTTCCCTCCATTCTTTCCATCTTCCACTTACTTGAATCGCTTCTTTTATAATTGGCTTCCTGGCTTGTACTAACATCAGCTGGTCTGTCAATTGCAAAAAAGTGAAGACCAATAGAAGCTGGAAGTTGGCAATCCAATTTTGAATCATACTCTATTTTTCAGACACATATTAAAATTCAACCAAGCAGGTAAGCCATGGAAAACCCATTCCTCGCCTTTCAGCAGTACTTGTCCGGGGTTTCCGGCCTCGATCTGGAAAGTACAAAAATCCTCACATGTCTCGTGGTGTCATTTCCAGCAAGTGCAATCTTCAAAAGACTCCCGGATAAGAACATCTTATTGAAAAATGTATACATTGTGGCGGTGAGTGCCATTTTTATCGCCTTCATCCTCCAGATCAGATCCGGATTCTTCATCCTCTTGTTTAATTCGATGTTCACTTACGTCATCACGCGCTACTACCGGTCTCCGTTGATGCCCTGGGTAAACTTTATAGTGTTGATGCTTCTCATGTGTATGAGCCACTTGAAATCGCAATTCCAGCGGCTCAACCCCGACAAGGTCGATATCGACATTACTGGTGCACAGATGGTCTTGGTCATGAAGCTCACAAGCTATGCATGGTCATATCGGGATGGTATCTTGTACAAAAAGGACCGAAACAGATTCAACAGGGAGCTGAATCAGTTCCAGAAGTCACGTGCCATACTTTCGCAGCCTTCCTTGATTTCCTACTTGGGATACTCCTTCTTCTACGGCTCCATTGTTACTGGTCCATCGTTTGACTTTGCCGATTACCACAGATTTATATTGACGGACGTGTTTGACGACGTTCCGGCGGAAAAACGGCCTGGAAAACGAAGAAAGCGGAAAATTCCGCACAGTGGCAAAGTTGCACTGCTAAAAGTGGTTCAGGGGCTTTTCTGGGCAGCACTAATGTTTGTTCTGAGGCCGAGATTCCCCACTGAGTACGAGGTGACAGGTGAATTTCGCCATGAACGTTCATTTTTGTACAGAATATGCTACATGTGGGTTGTTAGCTTTGTGTTCAGGTTGAAGTACTATGCAGCATGGACGATTAGCGAGGCATCGTGCATTGTTGCAGGTCTTGGATACAATGGATATGACCCCGTGAAGAAGAAGATGTACTGGAATAGAGTGCAAAATATCGACCCGAAGGCTTTTGAAACGGGCCAAAATATCCACGACTGCTTAGAGGCTTGGAATATGAACACAAACAAGTGGTTAAAGAACTTCGTCTACTTAAGATGCTGTAACATTGATCGTGAAACCGGCAAACCTAGCCGGGGTGTTCTCCCCACTTTTGCAACGTTTGCAACTTCAGCATTTTGGCATGGAACTATGCCAGGTTACTACATGACATTTATAGCTGGAGCCATCATTCAAACTGTTGGCCGTGTCTTCCGCCACAACTTGAGGCCGATGTTTATTTCCAAAGATGGTAGCAACGTGTCTACTTTCAAGAAATTTTATGATTTGGTCTGCTGGGTAGTGACACAACTCAGTTTTGGCTACATAGTGGGCCCCTTCCTCTTTCTGACCTTTAAGCGCTCGATGCTTCTTTGGGCAGGCGTCTATTTCTGGGTTCACGTTGGATCGTTTACGGTTTTCTTCATATTCAACGGTCCATATGCAAAGCAGGTCAAGATATTCTTCCAGAATCGTGCTTTACGCTCAACTGCACTACAGGAACCAGACCACGGCACAGAGAAGACCGAATTGGAGGCAGAGAAGTCGGAAAAGGCCAAGGATGACATCCTTACACACTCAAACCAGAGCCTGGCATCCTTGCCAACATTTGACAAGCAATCGGAGCTCCATGACAGTGTTGGAGTTCTGGATGTCGACATGGAAAGTAATATTGACAGGATAAATGAAGAGTTCCAGGAGTGGAAAAGAGAGGCCACCAAGGGAAAGAAGGCGCAGCAGTTGACGAATGAGGAGATTGAGCATCTTAAGGAGGGCTTGACGAAGCTTCAGGGTGATTTGAACGATTACATTGGTTCATTAGACACACTGAGCGATTCGAAAAAGAAGAACGATTGAGGAGAATGCTGTTGGAAACTCCACAAATTCAAATATACTGCACTTCTGTGTAAGGCTGAAATAAAAAGACAGAATATCGGGAAGGTAGGCTAGGTAGATATAATGTAATTACGCTAATCTGTATGCTACAGGCACGCTATGTATCATTAGAAAAGACGTGGACATTAAAA
>ERZ746981.231-NODE-231-length-36173-cov-366.127466_pt1 | contig 36173 bp, 51 predicted proteins | sample MGYA00374948_ERZ746981 | MGnify/ENA primary metagenome ERZ746981 (study PRJEB28757, sample SAMN06711160) | food metagenome | host: microorganism | place: China:Harbin | collected 2017-01-30 | study: EMG produced TPA metagenomics assembly of the Analysis of...
GGCCGGACATATGGGTGCAAACGACACGGTCACATCACTATTTTCCCCCTTGCAAGACAGAGCCGTCCACATATGGGGCTCTTCTTTGGTCAATGTTACTGCGTGCTGCACGTTCAAATTTACAAGAATTGAAGCCATTTGGCCTGTTCTCCATGGTGGTTGTGATGGTCGTCATGGGGTTCCACGCGGGCCGGTCGGTTGCACGACCGGCCCGTACCGGGATTATGGCAGCATCGGATCCCCAGCGCGACCAGCGGGGGGCACCCTGAAGATGCCCGCATCAATCCCAAATCCGCCGCAGCCACAGGTATCTGCCGATATTGGGAATGTCCTCTCCCGTCTCGGCATCGGCTGCACCCTGAATGCGGCTGTATTTGAACTGGCGCGGCGCCCTGCGCAGCTCGCAGTAGGCATGGATGTCGGTGATGATCACCACGTTGTCCTTGTTGACGTAGAAATCGAGCTTCTGCGGCACGATCGTGCGTTGCGTGGCCTCCCCTGCCCCATCCTTGTAGTCGATGATGATCCGCGTCCTGTGGATCTCGACCGTGGTGATTTCCTGCTTGGCGCGACGCCGGCGCGGATTGGGTGGCTCGACCTCGATCGTGTTCCAGTCGTGGACGATCTTCTGCGCACCCGTTCTGGCGAACAGGACGTGGATCATGGCTACCGGGAACAGAAGCCAGCCGTAGATCAGCCACAGGAAAAACGAGCGTCCCTTCACGGCAGCGATAATGCCGGGCAGAGACAGCACCAGAAGGATGAGAATCAGGCCCATCGGCCACGCCATCCTTCATCCGCATGCCGCCCGCTAGCGGCCTCCCATATCGCCAATATCGAATCCTCCATGGTGTGTGTTGCAACAACCATGGTGGGCCAAGCGGGCCGGTCGGGCAATCGACCGGCCCGCAAGGGTGCTTGTGCGCCCGCAGGCCAGACATATGCACCGCGTGCTCCCGCATGGGCGGTTGAGCCGGTGCGTTCCTCGTTTCCCCCAACTTTCTGGATAGGAAATCGCCCCTATGGGTAAAAAATCTGACTTCTGGACGCATCCCCAGAACAGGCGCGCGGCATGCCTGGCCATGGCCATCCGGCATGCCGATGCGGCCAGCTACAATTATGATGCCGACGACGTAATCGAGCATGCAGCTATGTTCGGTGATTACATCATGACTGGCGAAGTGCCGTCGATGGATGACAAGACGGTCACGACTGATGGTGCATCTGAGCCGGCGATCGGTGTTCATGCCTCCTCGGGCACGCGTTTCCCTGAATCGTGTCTGGCTGCACCGGTGACCAAGGCTGGCGAAACGGACAAGAACAGCGCCGATGCCGGTTCTGTATCCAAGGTCGAAAACGAAAAACGTGAGATCGAAAAGCGGCTGGCGTCGGCTCAGAAGCTGGGTTTGCGTCTGGTCGGCCTTGAGATCGTTGATGGCAGCCCATCTGCAGAATGGATTTACAGAGGGCCGGTCGACTTCGTCGTTACCGGTATCGTGCAGGCTGCGGCTGAGGACATTTCGTCGCGGATCGGCAGGGTCTTCGATGCGGGATTCATTATCCGTGCAGTGCATTACGATGCCGACGGCTTCCCTTGCGTATCGTGGTCGCCGGTCAGCGCGGCAGCCTGATGACCCGTCGTTCACCCATTGCCATGACTGCGGGCGCAACCTGCCAGTGGATCGAAGGATCTGTGCGTCACGGCGCGCGCCCTGCGTTCTGCGGGCGGCCTGCGTGCGTAAATCGTGTGTGGTGTGGTGAGCATGCGGCGCTTGTGTTCCGTACGCCATCGGCTGCGGAACGGGCCGCAATTGAAAAAGATGGAGTGTCAGCATGACAGGTTTTCCATCTGTTGAAATGCGGCGCGTGTTCCGTCTGTCACCCACGATGGATGGAACACGCGCCACGTCATTGTGCCTCCTTTTCCCAAACTTTGTTATCTCGACTCCAAACAATCGAAATAATGGAGGAAGTTTGTGGAAAAGGCTCGCGCGCAAAGTACCCAAAAGAGTCGTTTTATGATTGCCGCAGCCTATCGCGACACGCTGTGCGCTGTTCTGCAGCGCAAATACGGGCGTGTCAGGCACGGCGCCAAGACCCTTGCCCAGAGCATCGAAGGCAGCCCGCGCACCGTCCAGAAGTGGATTGCCGGGACCTCTGCTCCGCGCGGGGAGGAGCTGGTGAAACTGATGGCCGAGTGTGACGAACTGCGGGACGAGATTTTCCGCCTGGTAAAGGAAGGCAAGGCATGCCCGGACGAATGACCATACCGCGCGGCATCGCCATTGAGTACGGCCGCAATTTCGGCCTGCGCTATGACCGGGGCCAGATGCCGTCGGTCAGCCTGATCTGGGTACGCATCTACGCCCTGCGTGATGGCATGGCGGGGATCGTGCTGCATTTTGTGGGCGACCGGGAACGGCTGGGGCAGGCCCATGACGAGATCCGCCGCCTGCGCCGCAAATGCGCTGACCAGTGCAAGGAATGCCCGCTGCTGCCGGGAAGGCAGGAGCCGACATGACCGCCCTGCCCGTCCTATCTGATTTTGTTGCCGCCAAAGTGCCCGCCTGGAGCCTGATCCGCTCCCTGCCGGCCGAGGCGCGAGGTGTTGCGCATTCCCTGCTGGATACGCTCAAGGCCAGCCGCATGGTGGCCCTGCGCAGCGGGGCGCATGTGCTGACGGATGCCGAGATTGCAGCCTTCATATGCGAGCAGCCAGACGTGCTGGACCGGGCGCTGCCCGTGATCGAGCAATGGGGCTTTGCCGCGCGTGATGATGAGGGCGCGCTGTATAGCCCCCACCTGCTGCTGCGCGCACAGAAGCGGCAGGAAAAGGCACGCCGGGACGCTGAACGCTCTGCCAATGCCGCGCAGTTTGAGGCTGCGCAGGCTGCCGGGCAGATCCCGCCAGGCGAGACCCTGCGCGGGCATCAGGCCCGGATCAATGGCCGGATGGGCGGTCGTGCCCGCAAGGGTGAGACACCGGAGCAGGCCCGTGCCCGCCGTGCGCTGGAAGCTGAAGAAGCTGCCCGCCAGCGCAACCTGACCCTGCTGCGGTCGGTGCCCAATGCCGAAACCGAAAACCGAAACCAGAAACCCAATTCGCTTTCGGTTTCCGGGGTTTCGGTTTCTGATCCGGGTTCTTCGGTTTCCCTAGATATAGATACAGATAATAATATTCCTTCTTCTGTATCTGAATCTGGCGAAACCGAACCGGCGAAACCCGCTGCCACTATCCCGGCCGATATCCTGAACCGGACGGTGGTGCGGGTGATGGAAGTGGCCGGGTTCGAGCGCAGCACGATCGGCAAGCACATCGGCATCGTGCGCAAATGGCTGCAGGAGGGAATACCGGAGCCGGTTATTGTGCAGGCCGCCCGCAACCTGACGGGTGAGATGCGCGGAAAAGGCCAGTTCCCCCGCCATGCTGGCGCTTTTGACGGGCCGGTGCGGGCTGCATGGGCACAGCAGCAGATAGCCGAGCAGCTACCCGAACAGGCAGCGGAACGCGGTCTGCCGGAATGGGAGCGGCAGGCACGGGCCGCCCTGGAAGATGACCAGCGGGCTTTTGCTGCGATCATGCAGCGCGAGGGTGATTACGGGCGCGCCAAGACGCTGTGGGCTGGTGAGGCTACGCGGCTGGGACGGCCTACGACCACGCTGGGGCTCAGTGCCTATCTGGAAGCTTATCGGCCGCAGGAGCGGGCGGCATGAAAATACGGTTTCGGCAGGGAACGCGTGACATGATTGCCTGGGCTGAAAACCTTGGCTGGGTCTGCACGCGAACGCGCAACGGGCACCTGTGCTTTCGCCACCCACGGGCAGCCTGCCCGATATTCGGGCCATCCACGCCATCATGCTCACGGTCATGGAAGAACATGCGCGCACTGATGCGCCGGGCGATTGCGGCATGAACGCTCATTCCGGCTATGCCCGCGCGGCGGATGACTGGTACGTGGAGCCAGACTGGGCTGTGCGTGCGCTGGTGGCGGCAGAGGCAACGGTGCGGCCGTTTGCTGGCGTGGTGCTGGATCCGTGCTGTGGGGCAGGCAATGTGCCGGCGCAGCTGGTGGACGTGGCGGGGGTGTATCCGATTGGCACTGACCTGCGCCCGCGCGCGCCTGGCTTTACGACGATGGATTACCGGGAAAGCCTTGCCCAGCACGCGCCAGACAGTGTGATTTCCAACCCGCCCTACAACCAGGCGCAGCTGTTTATCGAACACGCGCTGGAGCATGCGCGGGATCGGGTCTGTGTGGTGCTGCGCATCGGCTTTCTGGCAGCGCATCGGCGGCGTGCCTGGTGGCCCGGCGTGCCGTTTGCGCGGCTATGGGTTTCCAGCGTGCGGATGTCCATGCCGCCGGGTGGGAGCGCCCTGCCGGCGGCAGGTGGATCCGTGGATTATGCGTGGTTCGTTTTTGAAAAGGGCTATCGGGGGCCGCCAATGGTGATGTGGCTGCCCGATGTGCCGCGGCCACCACGCAAGCGCCGCACGCCGCGTGCCCGGTCTGTTGTTCCCTTCCCTGCTGAAAAGGTGGTCTGATGTTCCGTTTCCTACTGGCTCCCTTCGCCTGTGCACGGCGCGAGATTGACAGTTTGCGGCAGGCCAACCGTGCCCTGGTCCAGCAGCTGGATCAGGTGCGGCTGGAGTTGGCCATCACGCAGCGACGGTTGCAACAGAGCCAGCCGCCGGCCCGTGGTCATGACGGGCGTTTTCGCCGCACGGCGAAAATGGTCGCGGTCAGTTCTGGTGCGGCTTTTACGCATTAGGTTTTTGGTTTGTTCCGCGTCTTTCTGCGGGCTATACTGTCACCAATTCCCGGCCGCTGCCCGAGCTTCCGCCCCGTGCGGCATTGCAAAGACCCAGGCATGTCAGGATTGCGACCAACAGAAAGGCTATGCGTGTCAGTCAACGCCCTTTCGCGCCGCCGGGCCGCATCGCCCGCGCAGGCTGCTTTCCGGCCTGATTTCCGGCCGTCCGATACACGAATTGCCCACCACGACCTAGCACTGGTGGATGTCGAGATTACCAAGCAATCGCGCCCTGTTGAGGTCTGGCGCCGGTGCGCCGGGCTGTATGGGCTGTTGCGTTCCAAGGCCATCAATGAGGGGCAGGTCAGTGCAGCCCAGTTCTGGGCCACCGATTACGAGATCGGTGTGCTGGGTGGTACCGACCCCGAGATGGAGCGCGGTGCAAAACGGGGTGATATTCATGACGCCATGATCGGGCGCATGGGGTCTGCCGCGCGCCGCGACTATATCCGCCAGCGCATTGGGGCGCGCGGGGAGCAGCTGATGGTGCTGCTTATGATTGAGGGGCTGTCGATCACCGCAATGGCGAAACGCCTGGTTGCAGACGTGAAAAATACCAGCGGTGCAGTCAGCTTTCTGTTGGAACAGCTGACCGAACATTATGACGGAATGCCGGGCCCTTTATGGAAGGGTTGACCATGCCACGGTTTTAAGGCATTTATGGCAAACTATCGTTATGCGTGGGTCCAGAGAATGGACGCCACGCTTTTTTTATGCCCGCTCGGGCATCCCCCATAATCGAGTCATCTGATGAAATCACAGCCGCCGATGCTGACGCGCGGCGACGTTGTCGTGCGTGGGAACGCGCGCGGCATTGTCGTGACCGTGGTGGATATGCGCGCCCTGGTCGTGCCGGTGGTATGCGGGGCCAGCCCGCTCCATCGTGCCGATGTCGTGCCAATGGGCTGGGAGGCCTCGATCTCCCTTCGGGATGCGATCATTCATTGCGGCCAGTGGCGCTGGGTCGATGCCACCAGTCAGACGCGCGTTGGACAGGTGTGCGTTCCCACGATGCAGGCAGTGATCAGCGCGATGCGGCGGGAAGCTGCTGCGCGGCAGACCGAGCGCCTGCCGGCCGGACTAGTCAAGTCGACGCTGGCTTTTGGCCCGATGATGGGTAGCCGGGGGCGGCGCGTTGGTGCGCCTTCGCTAGGATAACGCGAATAGGCTGTTGGTCGTAGTCAGTTAACTGATCGATTCTCTTTCTCCATCATTGCCAGCGCCTTTTGAAGGGAATCAATCAGAAGTTTTGCGGTAGGAACCGGCATCCTGAGATGTGCCACGGGATAGGCGGCCAGCCCCCCACGGTTGGGCTTTCCTGCGGACAGCGTCACGGCAACAATATTCCCGGCATGGCCGAAATGCGGAACGTGATCCGTGAAAACAATGGGGGCCTCCCGACTGGCAGCAAGAATTTCCTTTGTCAGTTCGTCATCGGCATCAGACATCAATTTCATCCTTTCATGTAAAGTGCATTGAAAATCTACAACGGGATATCGGAATCGGTAAGCGACTCAAATGAGACAAAACTGTGTCGTGTTATGCTGAATGTAACAGCTTCCATATATGTCATCTGGAGAAGTAGATGATCGATTTCATACATACGTTGAATGCAATTCCGATCGTCCGTTTCTTCGATTTACTCATTCTTTCTGGCTGGATCACTGCGCAGCCTATGCTGTGCATCGCCGTATGGCGCGCCCGATAGCCGCAAGAATAACCCAGAGTTATCTGGCAGCAGCAGATCGGGCATCCGCAAGATAACCCCATAAGGGGGGCGGATAGCCGCAAGATAACACCAGTTATCTTGCGGATTTCAGGGGGGTAGAACCACCCTGTTATATAATAAAATCATATGGTTAGCGGAGACCGCGCCATGCCGCCCACTGATGAGGCCCAAAAAGCCCCTCAGAACTCGGCCGACAATCTGCTGATCAAGACGTGGCTCCATAACCGTGGCGAGAACACCCGCCGGGCCTATGAAAGCGATGTCCGCGCCTTCCTTGCGCATGTGGGCAAGACCCTGCCGGAAGTGACCGCGCCCGACCTGCAGAACTGGTTCGACAGCCTGACGGGAGCGGATGCGACACGGCGGCGGAAGCTGATGGCCGTCAAGTCGCTGCTGTCCTACGGCGCGGCCATGGAAATGCTGCCGCGTGACGTTGGGCCTGCCGTCCGCATCCCGAAAGGGCGCGACAGCCTGCATGAGCGCATCCTTACGCAGGAACAGGTGCGCGCCCTCATTGATGGGGAAACCGACCCGCGCAGGCGGGTCATGCTGCGCGTCCTGTATGCCACCGGCCTGCGCATTTCCGAGCTGTGCGCGGTGCGGTGGAAAGACCTCAAGCGCCGCCAGCAGGGCGGCGTTGCCCATGTGTTTGGCAAGGGCGGTAAGAACAGAACCGTCGAGATCCCCGCCAAGGTGTGGAAGGAGATCGTGGCGCTGCGTGTTGATAGTCGGCCAGAAGCGCCGATGGTCCCCGGCCACGATGGCGGTCCGCTTAGCGTCGATGCGGTCCACCGCTCCGTTAAGCGGGCCGCGAAGCGCGCGGGCCTGCCAGAGCAGGTTTCCGCGCACTGGCTGCGCCACGCGTACGCCAGCCACATGCAGGACAACGGCGCACCGGCGCATGTGGTGCAGCAGCAGCTGGGCCACACATCGCTGGCGACCACGACACGATACAGCCACGCACGCGAAGGCGCGGGCGCTGGAAAGTTTCTGGACCTGTAGCGCCACGCGCGCCAGTCCCCTCACCCGTGAAGCAAGGAAGCCTCATGAAGCCGAGCCGCAAGCCGCGCCAGCCCGCAACCGATGTCACTGTCTGGCAGCGTGCCGCCGCGCATTATCGTCGTATTGCGGGTCGTGACCGTCGCCCCGGCGTGAAGATCTGGGCCAGCGATCGCGCAGCGGAATGCGCGGCCAACATGCGGCGTGCGCAGCGGGAGGCCGCGTGATGGTGCCCGAAGGCTACATGCAGGATTCCGCTGGCCGCCTCGTACCGCGCGACAAGGTTAAGCCCGAACATCTGATGGTGGACGAGCTGGTGCGCGAACTGTTCGGCGGCGCGGCTGATCTGCGCAAGGCTCTCAGTGGGTTTCGTTTAAAGGCGTTCGAGGACATTCGCACCGTCCTGGCGCTCATTGCCGAGAAGTATGGCACCACATATGGCGGCCAGAAGGGCAACATCACGCTGACCAGCTACGATGGCCTGAAGAAGCTCACCATCGCGATGGGCGATTCCATTTCGTTTGGCCCGGAACTGCAGGCCGCGAAATCGCTGATCGACAGCTGTCTGGGACGTTGGTCCAAGGGTGCTGACGAGAACCTGCGCGTCATTGTCACGGATGCGTTCGAGGTCGGCAAAGAGGGCAAGATCCGCACGGACAAGATCCTCAGCCTTCGCCGCCTCAATATCGATGATGAGGAATGGCTGCGCGCGATGCAGGCCATTTCCGACAGCATCCGCATCGATGCGACCAAGGCATACATCCGCTTCCATGAGCGCGACCGGCCGGAAGATGATTTCCGGCAGGTGCCGCTGGATATCGCGCGCGCCTGACAACCCGTTCTTGACGGGTTCACGCAAATGATGGATTCGGTAGGCAGGCACGCCATGGCATAGGGCGCGCCCTGATCACCAAATACGACCGGCCGCGGACGCTGTTTTACCTCGATCCGCCTTACTGGGGATGTGAGGACGATTACGGGAAGAGCGTTTTTTCGCCTGACGACTTTGGTCGGATCGCTGACCTGCTGGGTAGCCTAAAAGGCCGCTTCATCATGTCGATCAATGACGTGCCTGAAATCCGAGAGATTTTCGGCCGTTTCCAGATCGAGGAAGTCATGACCACCTATTCGGTCGGGCTGAAAAAGAAGTCGGCGGCCGAGCTGCTGATCTCTTCCGTCTGACCCTATCCATTTCGGGAAACCCTTATGCACCCCACGCACCATGTGCACATCAGCACGGGCTTCATGTTCGTGTGCCTGCTGTTCATTGTCGTCATCGTTGCCATGTTTGTATGGCTGTCCTGGTCGGATCGGCGTGCCAAGCTGATCAAGATGCAGATCGATCAGCGGCATGAAGAACAGATGGAGCGGATCCGGCGCGGACATGATGACCAGATTGCCCGGGCCGTTGCCGCCGATACCCGACAAAAAGCCGAGACGAGCGGCGCAAGCCCCAAGGCTGCTTTCGCAAGCTGCATTGCATCCGATGGTAGTCGTCTCGGGGATCGCACCTATGGCGATCCTTCTGACCCGTTTGGACGGCGTGCGCGGCGTGATCGCGCCCCGGTCTACAATGGCAGTACCCCCGCATCCCCCGTCATCGTCAATACCGGTTCCGGTCGTTCGGGCGGATCTGACTTTGTCGAAGGTGCGCTCTTGGGCGGTATCGCCGGGTCGATGATAGGCGGTCGCGACCATGACACGGTCATTGAACGCGACGTCAGCACCCCGGCGCCGGCTCCCGCTCCTGATCCATTCTCAGGCAGTGGTAGCGACGCCGGATCCAGTGGCGGTGGTTTCGACTACAGCAGCGGTGGCGGCGATAGCGGTGGTGGCTTTGACTGCGGCGGCAGCAGCGGCGGGTTCGATAGCGGTGGCTGCGACTTCTGACCATGGGTGATTTCAGCATCACGCTGGATACGTCACGCATCCAGCGTGATCTGTCAGACATGCAGAAGCAGATCCCGTATGCGACGTCCACTGCCGTAAACAGCCTGGCCTTCGATGCGATGCGGCTGGAGAACAGCGCGATGTCGGAAATCTTCGATCACCCGCGCCCGTTCACCACACGCGCCACGCAGGTGGACAAGGCGACGAAAAGCGATCCGACCGCGGTCGTGTCGCTGCGGGACCAGCAGGCGAAATACCTGACGCCATATGAAACCGGGGGCGACCACTGGGTCGGCGCAAGGGATGGCACCGGTGACCTTCTGGTGCCAGTGGATGGCAGAACAGACGCATACGGCCAGATCCCACGCGGACTGATCAAACGGCTGCTGGCACGCCCTGACGTGTTCGCGGGCACCGTCCGTGGCATTCGTGGCATCTGGCAACGCCCGACACGCGGGACACGTCGTGATGGCTCACGTGGCACCAAGGGAACGACGCGCCTGAAACTGCTCTACATGTTCAGGCCGAACAAGGCAGTGGACAAGCATCTCGACTTCGAGCAGCGCGCGGTGGAGATGGTCCAGCGTGAAGGCCCGAAGGCCATCGAGGCGGCGATCCTGAAAACCATCCGCACGGCCCGCTGACCTACGGGCAGCCCTGATGCACGGGAGGGTCGCCCTCCCCGCTTAGGGAATGCCTTGGGTCCTTCCTGCGACTTTTCGCATCGCGGGGTTGCGCGAGCCCGTACGATCTCTAGCTGAGATAAAATTTTCAGGTTGCAGTTGCAGTTGCACTTTCCGTGAAAAAATCCTCGATCAGCCAGAGTGAGGCCGCACGCCGCGCAGGCGTAACACGTCAGGCAATCAAGAAACATCTTGAGTCTGGCAGGATTGTTTCCGACGGCTCACGCGTGGATGTCGCGTCGTTCGAGGAATGGCTCGCCGAGCGCACGGACCTGCAACCTGACCTGCAACCAGAGGTGCAACCCGGGTTGCAGGTTGCAGATGGGGTTGCACCCATCAACGAGCTGCGGCCGGACCTGATACCGGACGAAGCGTGTCAGCAGATCGAGAATGGACTGGCTCCCTACACGACGCAGGAAGCCAACCGGATTGAGAAAAACTACAAGGCGCTGATGCGCAAGCTGGAATACGACCTCAAGGCTGGGAAGGTCGTTGAAAGCGCCAGGGTGGTCGAGACCGTTGGCGAGGAATACGCCCGCGTGCGTACCAAGCTGCTCGCCATGGCCGCCGAGAAAGCTCCGTCCCTGCACCGCTGCAAAACCGTGGCCGACGTGCAGGACCGCCTGACCACGCTCGTGACACGCGTCCTGGAAGAACTGACTGCGGATGGCGATCCTATCACCGGGCAGCAGCCTCTATGAGCGGGGGCTGCAGCTATTCCGGACTGAACTGGAGCGCGTGCGCCGGGAGACACTCAAGCCGCCGCCGCGCCTGACCCTGAGCCAGTGGGCAGCCAGATATGCTGTCCTCTCGCGGGAATCCAGTGCCGAGACGGGACGGTTCGAGGCCTTCGCCTACCAGAACGGCATCATGGATGCCTTCACCGATCCGGTTGTGGAGCGGGTCTACGTCAAGAAATCCGCACGCGTCGGCTACACCAAGATCCTTGATCATGCGATCGGCTATTACCTGCATCAGGACCCCTGTCCGATCCTTGGGGTCCAGCCACGGGAATCGGACGCCGAGGACTACAGCAAAAGCGAAATCGCTCCCATGCTGCGGGACACGCCCGTCCTGGCAGCCCTGACGGGTGATCCCAAGTCGCGTTCGTCTACCCAGACGCTGCTCAAGAAAACCCTGCTGAACGGGTCATCGCTGACGTTGGTGGGCGCAAACAGCCCGGGCGGCTTCCGTCGCATCACGGCCCGCATCGTGCTGTTCGACGAAGTGGACGGCTACCCGGTCAACGGCGCGGGCAGCGAAGGCGACCAGATCGCGCTGGGTGCCAAGCGGTCGGAGACATTCTGGAACCGCAAGATCGCGGCAGGCTCCACCCCGACCATCGCCGGCCTGAGCCGGATCGAGGATCTTTACGAACGCGGCGACCAGCGGCGCTATTATGTGCCCTGCCCCCATTGCGGGGAAAAGCAGCCTCTCGAATGGGGCGGTCCGGACACGCCCTACGGCATCAAGTGGGACAAGGACAAGGACGGCAACCATCTGCCGGAAACCGCACATTACGTGTGCCGGCACAATGGCTGCATCATCGAGGAAGCCGACAAGCCCGGCATGATCGATGCCGGGGAATGGGTAGCGCATGCCCCTTTCAAAGGCATCGCCTCCTTCCATATCTGGGCCGGTTATTCCCTGTTCCCGAATGCCAGTTGGTCGAAGCTGGTTGCGGAATGGCTGGATGTCAAAAGCGATCCGCTCAAGCGCCAGACCTTCATCAACCTGGTGCTGGGAGAAGCCTATGAGGATCGCGGCGACGGTGCCCTGAACGAAATCAGTCTGGCCGCCCGCGTGGAGACCTGGCCAGGAGAAGTGCCGGATGGCGTCGCCATACTCACAGCCGGCGGCGACACCCAGGACGATCGCGTCGAACTGGAGATCGTGGGCTGGGGCCGGAATGAGGAACGCTGGTCCATCGCCCATATCGTGATCGAGGGCGATCCGGATGGCCCGGAACTGTGGGAACGGGTGGATGCGGTTCTCAAGCGGCAGTGGTATCGCGCCGATGGCCGCCCGTTCACCCTGGCAGCTGCCTGCATCGATTCAGGCGGCCATCATACGCAGAAGGTCTATGAGTTCTGCCGTGCCCGCCTGGGCCGCAAGATATGGGCCGTGAAGGGGGAGGCGGCGCGTGGCGGGGCCAGATCCCCCGTCTGGCCGACAAAGCGCCCAAGCGCGCGCAACAAGGCGGCTTTCCGCCCTGTCATCATCGGGGTCAACGCGGCAAAGGACGTAATCCGCAGCCGCCTGCACCTGCCCCAGCCGGAACCCGATGAGCCCTCGCCTGGCTACATGCATTTCCCGGCTGACCGCGACATCAACTACTTCGCGCAGCTGGTGGCGGAACGGTCTGTCCGGAAGACCAAGGGCGGCCAGACATGCCGCGTCTGGGAGAAGATACCCGGCCGTGCGAACGAGGCACTCGACCTTGCGGTCTACAGCTACGCTGCCCTGTGCGGCCTCCTGTATCTCGGCCTGCGGCTGAACAAAAAGGCCGATGACATCGCGGCCGAGAAAGTCGAGCACCCGCCGCCACCACCTGCCGAACCGGTGCAGGAGGACGGCAGCCCGCTGCATGACGGCATGGCGGTCCAGTCGCTCACCGTCACGCGCCGGGATCCGCAGTCAACTGACGGATCCAAACGCAAACGATCATGGGCGGAACGCCTGCCCTGATCCGGTCAAAAAGGAGATGCCCCTTTATGATGGGCAGTCCCTATCCCTTCCTGCCGCAGGCCACCTACAATCCTGCGACCAGCATTCTGGCAGGCATGTCGCAGGCCCAGCTGCAGACGGCACTGAGCACCGCGCAGCAGACCCTCATCGCCCTCCAGTCCGGTCAGAAGGTGGTGTCGGTCAGCTACGCACAGGGCGATGGCAGCCGGTCTGTCACCTACAATCAGGCCTCCATCTCCAATCTGACCATGCTGATCCAGCAACTGCAGCGCCAACTGGGCATCCCCGGTGTGCGCCGTAGGGCACTGAGGCCCGTATTCTGATGGGTGTCGGTGATTTCATCCGCAGGATGGCATCGCCTCTGGTTCCAAAATCCGGCCCCGGCAGGCGTATCCTAAACGCACTGACCTCTCCTTTCGGCACACCATATGACGCGGCTGACATATATGGCCAGCGCATGCAGGGATGGCAGCCGCCGCTTTGGTCTGCCGATACGGAATTAAGCCCGTATCGTGACCGAATCGTCAGTCGCGTGCGTGACCTGGTCCGCAATGACGGCTGGGCATCCGGGGCTGTTACACGGACACTGGACAATGCCATCGGCGTCAAGCTTCGCCCCATATCGAAGCCTGATTACCGTGCCCTTGCCCGCCTGAGCGGAAACACCGCTTTCGATGCGGTCTGGGCCAAAGAGTATGCGCAGGCCGTGGACGCCCACTGGCGCACATGGGCAGACGACCCACTGCGCTACAACGACACCGAGCGCATGCTGACATTTGGCCAGCAGATGCATCTGGCCTTCCGCCACCTGATCGTGGATGGCGATGCCCTGGCACTGCTGCCGTGGATGGAGGACCGCGTCGGCCTTGGCGCCGCGCAATATGCCACGACCGTCCAGATCATCGATCCGGACCGCCTGAGCAACCCGCAGCAGACCTTCGACCTGAAGAACCTGCGCAACGGGGTGGAGATCGATCCCAACAGTGGCGCACCCGTAGCCTACTGGATCCGCAAGGCCCATCAGGCGGACTGGTACAGCGCCGCCGATACGGTCACATGGGACCGCTACGAGCGGGAGACCAGCTGGGGCCGACCCAACGTCGTGCATATGTTCGAGCATCATCGCGGCTCCCAGCATCGCGGCGGTGCCGGCATCCTGACGCCCGTCCTGCAGCGCCTGAAAATGCTGATCAAATACGACGGGACCGAACTGGACGCCGCGATCATCAACGCGACGTTCGCAGCCTACATCGAAAGCCCGTTCGATCCCGCCATGACGGCCGAGGGTCTGGAAGGTGGCGACGAGCAGCTTGCCTATTATCAGGACCAGCGCATCGCCTTCCACCAGCATCGGAACATTTCGCTTGCGGGATCCCGCATGCCGATCCTGTTCCCGGGCGAGAAGATCAACACCGTCTCGGCAGCGCGGCCAGCCAGCAACTTCCGTGACTTCGAGCGCGCGGTGCTGAACAACGTCGCCAGTGGCGCGGGCCTCTCGCCCATGCAGGTCAGCAATGACTGGTCGGACGTGAACTATTCGTCCGCCCGTGGATCGCTGCTGGAAGCATGGAAGACCATGAAGCGTCGGCGCGATGATTTCAGCATCGGCTTTCCGACCCTGATCCGCCTGGCCTGGCTGGAAGAGTCCATGGAAGAAGATGCCCTGCCTCTTCCGCGCGGTGCGCCCCCGTTCATTCAGGCGCGCGCGGCCTATGCCCGTGCCATCTGGCTTGGCCCCGGCCGTGGCTGGATCGATCCGGTAGCGGAGAAACAGGGCGCCGTGCTGGGCATGGATGCCGGCCTCTCCACCCTTGAGACCGAATGCGCGGAGAACGAGGGCGCGGATTGGGAGGAAACCCTCGATCAGCGGGCCATCGAAGTGCAGGCGTTCAAGGATCGCAACCTGCCTACCCCGGAATGGGCCGGGCAGAACCTTGCATCGAAAACCGACAGGAAACCGGAAGCAGAATGAAGAGCCTCGCGCTTGCCCAGCGGATGCTGGGCCGCCCGCTCGCCCTCACGCCTGACCGCATGGAGGTCGTGCGGCACCTGCTGGCGCATGGTTCGGACGATATGGCCATGTTCGGCCCCATTCAGGAAAAGGCGGACCGTGACCCCGTGCTGGGCACGGTGATTTCCGATGTGGCCATCATCCCCGTTTCCGGCGTGCTGCTGCCGGGTGAAAGCCCCGGCTGGTGGTGGAGCGGGGCGACGTTCTACGAGGACATCAATGTCGCCTTCCAGCAGGCCATCGATGAGCCATCCATCAAGGCCACTGTCCTCCTGGTCGACAGCCCCGGCGGAACGGTCGCCGGATGCTTCGATCTGGCCGACCGCATTTACGAAGGACGCGGGGCAAAGCCCATCGTCGCGATCGTAAACGAAAGCGCCTATTCCGCCGCCTATGCCCTCGCCAGTTCGGCCGACACGATCATCGTGCCGCGCACGGGCGGGGTCGGCTCGATCGGTGTCGTCGGCATGCATGTCGACATCACCGGCGCGCTGGAACAGGCCGGCATCAAGGTCACGACCTTCCAGTTCGGCGACCAGAAAACAGATTCCTATCCCACGACCACCATGTCGGAAGAGGCCGCCAAACGGTTTCAGGCCGACATCGATGCGATGGGTGAACTGTTCGTCGCCACGGTTGCACGCAACCGCGACATTCCGGCCGACCGTGTGCGCGCCACACAGGCCGGAACCTTCCTCGGCCAGCGCGGCATCGATGCCGGCCTGGCCGATGCCGTGATGGGGGCAGAGGCGGCATTCCGCGAACTGCTCGACACGATCGGCTGATCTCTCCCTTCTGGAGCCATTACATGTCCGCACCGCGCAAACCCGGCGCCAGCGCATTTGCACACCTCAAGCCCCGTGCCGAGGGTGACGACAAAGACGACAATAAGACGACCACCAACGGCAAGAAGGCCGAAGGTGACGACCCCAACGAAGACCCCGAGGACGAAGAGGGCACCGACGGCAAGAAGGCAGGCAAGAAAGCCAGCAAGAAGGCCGACAACACCGACAGCGAAGACACGTCCGCCGAGGAAGGCGACGATGACAGCGACAAGGAAGACGAGAAGGACGATGCCAAGGCATCCGCCCGCGCGCGTGAGCGTGGCCGCTGCGCCGCGATCTTCATGTCCCCGTCCGCTGCCGTGAACCCGGCCGCCGCCGCTGAACTGGCGTTCGGCACGAACCTGCCCCGCAGCAAGGCCATCGGCATCCTCGACGCCACCGTCGCATCGATGCCCGCGCCTGCGCCGCAGGCAACCGTGCAGCGTGAACCGTCCCTGCGCAGCCGCATGCGCGGCAATGCCGTGGCACCCGCCATGCAGGACGCATCGGAAAACCAGAACCGCCCCGGCGCACGCCTTGGCGCGTCCCTGCGCCATGTGCGCGGCGATCGATAAGGAGAACGGCTGATGTCCGGTTCCCTCAATAGCTACGGCTTCTATCCGCAGGCCCGCTCGACCCTGTTTGTCCCTGACCAGCTTGTCGCGGGCAACATGAAGCTGGTCACGCGTACCGTAACGTTCGGTGCCAGCCAGACCCTGCCGCGCGGCGCGGTCGTCGGCCGCGTAACGGCGACGGGCCAGTATATCCTGTCCGTGGCGACCGCCACCGATGGCAGTGAGACGCCCTGCGGTATCGTGGTCGATGCCGTGGAAACGGCGGCGGGCGCGACCCAGACCGGGGCCATCTACGAGATGGGCGAGTTCAACTCGAATTACATGACGTATGACGCGAGCTGGACCCTCGACACCCTGACGCAGGCGCTGCGCCAGTGGGCCATCTTCATCAAGACGGGCCTCTCGAACGACATCGTCTGATCGTTCGCTCTTCCATAGAAATCAAGGATTACACCGTGGTAGGTTCTGTTACCGGTAATGCCGGCGTTCAGCAGTCGCTGAACGCCATGCTTGGCGCGTACGATATCGCCGAGCTGGTCTATTTCGTGCGCAACCTCAAGACGGCGCAGAGCTTCCTGCTCGACCACATGTTCCCCAACATGGTGGAATCGGATGCCCCGGAAGTCGCGATCGACGTCGATGTCGGTAAGCGGCGTCTGGCCCCCTTCTGCTCCCCGCTGGTCGAAGGTCAGCTGGTGGAAAGCCGCCAGTGGCAGACCAACCTGTTCAAACCAGCCTATATCAAGGACTGGCGTAACCCCGACCTGCTCAAGCCCGTGCGGCGCGCGATCGGCGAGCGCCTGATGGGCGGCATGTCGCCGGCGGAACGGCTGGAAGCCAACCTCGCATGGGAAATGGCCGACCAGGTGGACATGATCCTGCGCCGGCAGGAATGGATGGCAGCCAATGCGCTGGTCAGCGGCAAGATCACCGTCGTCGGCGAAGGCTATCCCGATCCGATCGTGGTGGATTTCCAGCGTGACCCGGCCCTGACCGTGGCCCTGACCGGCACCGCGCAGTGGGGGCAGACCGGCGTTTACCCGTCGGACTACATCACCGCCTGGGCTGCGCTGGTCCTGCAGAAATCAGGTGCTGCGCCCACCGAGGTCATCTTCACGAATTCCACCTGGAACGCGTTCAAGAACGACCCGAAGGTGCTGAACGCCATCGTGTGGCCCGGCCGCACCGGTGATTCCAGCGCAGATCTGGGTGGCCGCGTCGTGAAGGGGGCCATGTATATGGGCCGCTGGGGTCAGTTCGACCTCTACCTTTACAACGACTGGTACGTCGATCCGGTAACGGATGTCGAGGAACCGATGATCGCGGATGGCACCGTCATCCTTGGCGGTCCCGGTGTGGAAGGCACGCGCGCCTATGGCCTGATCATGGACCCGGCCTTCAATTATGGCCCGCTCGCCTACGCTCCCAAGCTCTGGTACAAGGAAAACCCGGCGACCATCAACCTGCTGATGCAGTCGGCTCCCCTTGTCATCCCGTCGCGAGTCAACGCCTGCATGGCGGCCACCGTCATGGCTGCCGGCGCTGACGTTCCTTCCCCGACCCTGTGAGGCTGACAGATGGCTGACACAAAGAAGACCGACGGGATTGAGGTTGTCACCCTGATCCCGGTTTATCCCGAAGCGGGCAAGGCCCCTTACCCGATCGGTACCCGCCTCAAGGTCGCCCTTGAGACGGCCGCGTTCTGGAAGGGGCGCGGCATCGCCCGTTTCGCCAATGATCCGCGTGAAAACGCCGCGACCGTTTCCGCCGGCATTGCTGACCGGGTCAAGAATGCGCCGCTGCCGCCCGCGCCCGTCATGACGCCGCCGCCTGCATCGATGCAGCAGGGCTTCACGCCCCCGGCTGCGTGAGCATCGATTTCGGGCTGCTTGTCCTCGGGCCGTGCCTGGAGGCTTTCGCCAATCCCTACCAGTGGCAGTCCCAGTCCCTGTCTGATCCGGTAACCGTCAACGGCATATTCGATGATGGTTTCAGGGGGCAGGATCCGCTGGGGGATTTCCCCGGTGCGACACCCGTGGACATCACCACCAGCCTGCCCCGTCTCGGGGTCAGGCTGTCGGACTTCCCGGTGCCCCCTGCCCAGGGCGACGAGTTCGTCATTAATGGCCAGACATACAGTATCCGCGAGGTCCAGCCGGACAGTCACGGCGGTGCGTGTCTGGAACTGAACCTTGTGGACATCAATACGACATGACGCTTTACCGCGTGCAGCTGCGCGATGCAGCCGTGCAGGCGCTGATCGCTGCCAAGACGCTGGTTGGCGCGAATGTGCTGGTCAACCGCAGCCTGCCGCTGCCGATCGCAAAACTGCCTGCCATCCTCGTCACCGCCCCGCGTGATCAGGGCACCACGACCGGTCGCAACCAGCCTGGCTTCACGCGGGTCACCACGCTGGCCATCCGTGGTCAGCTGTGCGGTACGTCCCCTGAACAGGTCGCCACGGATCTGGACCAGCTGGCGGAACAGATCGAACTGGCCATCATGCTCGATGTGGATCTGCAGGCGATGATCACCCAGGTCACTTCGCTGAATACCGAGCTGATCGTCAACAGCGAAACCCGCGAACATACCGGCGAGGTCCGGATGCTGTTCGGTCTGGAATACATCGAATACTTCCCCCCGCCCGGCACGCCGCTGACCGAGATCACCGGCCAGATGCAGGCAAATGGCAATGCCGATCTTGCCGGCATGCAGGTGCCGTTCACCCTCAACTGAGGTCCCCCACATGTTTGTAAAACCCGCCCCGGGCCGCAATGTGCGGTGGCCCGGCACCATGCGGCTGCTCAAGGCTGCGGGTGAAACCGTGCCCGACACGGGCTTCTGGCTGCTGTGCCTGCACAATGGCGACGTGGTGAAGGCCACGCCGCCCGCCGCATCGGCCGCACCTGTTTCGCCCTCTCCTTCGCCCGCGCACCTGTCCGGTGGCGCGGCGGCCATCCCTGAACCCGCCGAGGCCCACGCATGAGCGGCTCCATCACGGTGCCGGGCTACCCGACCAACAACCGGGTGCCCGGCTTTTATTTTGCCCTGGACAATTCCAAGGCGAATACGGCCTCCTACGGCCGCCGTGTCCTGATCATCGCGCAGACCACGACGGGTGCTGCCCTTGCGGGCACCGCACGCCTGTCGGCAGGCATCTCCGATGCGCAGGGCCTGTATGGTGTCGGATCGCAGGCCGCGATCATGGTGGCGCAGTATTTTGCCCTCGACCCGCTGGGCGAGGTCTGGGTGCTGCCGCTGGCCGATGATGCCGCGTCCGTGGCGGCCAAGGGTTCCTTTGCCATCGCAGGCCCGGCATCCGAGTCCGGCACGCTGTGCCTGTATGTCGGTGGCCAGCTGATCCCCACGCTGGTCACGGCGGGCGATACGGCTGACGTGATTGCCGAGAATGTCATCACCGCTGCCGCCGCCGTCACCGGCCTGCCCGTCTCGCTGGCGGTGGACGCCACCACGGCGGGGCAGATCGACGTCACGGCGCTGAACAAGGGCCTGTGCGGCAACGATATCCTGCTGGGCGTGGACCTGCTGGGCACCGCTGGCGGGCAGTCCCTGCCCACGGGCGTGTCGGTCACGCTGGGCCAGATGACGGGTGGCACGCAGAACCCCACTACGCTGGCCACCGCGCTGGCCACGCTGGGTGACCGTGTGTACGACCTGTTCATCCATCCCTACACCGACACGGCCAGCCTGACGGCGTTCAAGACGCTGTTCAACAACACCGATGGCCGGTGGGCACCGATGAACCAGCTCTATGGCCATGGCATCACCGCCTACCGGGGCACGTATGGGCAGGCCACCACGTTCGGCCTGACCCAGAACGACCCGCACACTACGGTCATGCCGGTGTCTGACAGCCCGTCCAGCCCGATGGTCTGGGCGGCACAGGTTGGCGCACTGGTAGCAGCCAGCCTGCGCACCAACCCGGCCCTGCCGGTCACGGGCGTGGCCCTGACCGTCATGCCGCCCACCGATGCCGGGCGCTTCACGCTGGCCCAGCGCAACAGCCTGCTGTGGGACGGTATCTCCACCTTCACGGTGGATGACAGCGGCACGGTCAACATCGAGCGCCTGGTCACCACCTATCAGGAAAATGCCGAGGGCGTGCCCGATAACAGCTACCTCGACATCGAGACGCTGATGACCGCCATGATCTGCCTGCAGGACATGCGCATCTATCTGGCCTCCCAGTTCGGTGGCTGCATCCTGGTGGCGGACGGGACCAAGATCCCGGCGGGCGCCAAAGCGACCACGGCCCAGTTGATCGGCAAGGCGTGCGCCTCGCGCTACCGCTGGCAGTGCACGCAGCTCTGGGCACAGAACGCCGAGACCTTCGCCGCCAACCTGCAGGCGCAGAACCAGGGTGGCGGGCAGGTCTTCCTGCTCATGCCCTATGACTTCGCCAACCAGCTGTGGGTCATCGCTGGCAACTGCCAGTTCGTGAAATCGTAAGGAGCCGCCATGTCCGGAACCGTCTATCGCGGGCCGCTTGGCGGCACCGCGACCCTCACCATCAACGGCATCCCGTTCAATATCGTGGGCGAAGGCCAGTGGCAGGCCTCTGGTCCCGTTAACGAAACTGCCAAGGGCCAGTCTGCCGTCGAGGGTTTCACCCAGATGCCCGGTCAGGGCTTCATCAGCGCCACCTGCCGTGACCGCCGGGATTACCCGGTCAGCAGCTTTCAGGGCGCGTCCGACCTGACCCTTGTGATGGTCTGCGCCAACGGCAAGGTCATCACCTGCAACACCGGCTGGCAGACCGAGAACATCGCCGTCAACACGCAGGAAGGCACGTTCGAACTCCATGTCGAAAGTGACACCGTGACCGAGGATATCGTTTCGTGAGCCATCACCACAGACAGCCCACCGATGAAGAAGTCATGGCCATCATGATCCCCGCAGGCGAGGAAGTGGAACAGGAAGATGACGGGGACCGCGTCCTCGTCATCGATCTGGACCCACCGCTTGAGGTGAAAAAGGCCGGCACGTTCGAGGAACTGCGGCTGCATGAACCCAACGTGTACCATATACTATGCGCGGCGCAGGCCATCGGGCGCCAGCTCACGCCGGAGACGGTCTACAATTCCCAGATCGGACTGGTCGCGCGCATCACCGGCGTGCCGGAGCGGGCCATCATCGAACTGCCCTCCACCATCCTCGACCGCGCTGTCGTGTTCGTCACAGGGTTCGAGGAGGACGCGCGGCGCAGGCCGGATGAGGAACCGGATACCTCCCCATCCTTCTCTTTAATTTTCCCCGACCCGATCGAGGCCACCGGCCGCACATTCAGCGATATGGCGCTGCGTGAACCCACAGTGCGCGAACGGCGGATCATGAAAGCGGCGGAAGCCAAGGGCACACCGGAAGCTTTCCTGCAGGCGGAAATCGCCCTGGTCGAGGCGGTCAGCGGATGGCCCAAGGCCGCCGTCCTCAAGATGCCGATCAGCAGGTTTGCGAAAGCTGCCGACTACCTGACCGGTTTTTTTCTTTCTGGCCCGGCAACTGGGAACGTCTAGGCGCGGACCTGTGCCGGTTCTTCACCGGCTGGTCACGCCATGACGTGGAAACGCTGACCGGCACCGACATGGTCGACGCGATCGAGACCGCCAGCCAGATCGCGGCGGAACAGAAACGGGAGGCCGAACGTGCCAAACGCAGGCGTTAAGGTTGTCATCAGCGCGGCCGACCGGGCCAGCCAGACGATCGAGCGGATCAATACCCGCATCGCCCGCATGCAGGCTCCCGTCCGCCGCGTGCAGGCGGCCTTTGGTCGCTTCGCCAGCCTGTCAGGCCTGTCCCGCCTGAATAATGGCATTGTCGGTGTTAGCAGGTCTGCCTTGGGTGCATTCCAGTCGCTGGGCCAGATTGTCCCTGTTCTGGGCACGCTGACGGGTGCCGCCAGCGTGGCGGGCGTCTACCGCCTTGCCAGCGCGTGGGCACAGGTCGGCACCGACCTGCGCACCACGTCGCGCACCATGGGCATGGCGCCGCAGAAACTGCAGGCCATGCAGAATGCAGCGAAGCTGGCGGGCGGCTCGGCTGAGTCCATGACCGGCGCGCTGCAGCAACTCTCCCAGACGCGCTGGGCCGCAACCCATAATCAGGACCCGGCCGCAGCCGCCCAGTTCAGGGCGGTCGGCGTGTCCATGAAGGAGCTGCAGACCCTTAGCCCGGACAAGCTTTTCCAGCGCGTGGCCGCGCGGCTACGTGACATCCGCGACCCGGCGGCACAGGCCGTTGCCGCCACGTCCCTGTTTGGCGGCGCGGCACAGGGCCTGATGCCGATATTCCAGCAGACCAATAAGGAATGGCAGCAGACCCTCGATCAGGCCAGGCGTTACAGTCACATGACGCAGGCCAGCGTGGACGCAGCCAACAGCCTGCGCCGGTCGCAGACCGCCCTTGGTGAGTCGGTCGAGGACTTCGGGAACAGCCTTTCGGAAGCCGCAGCCCCCGGTGTCCAGAAGCTGACCGAGTTCGTTACCGGGCTGATCGATGCAAACCGTGCATGGATCGCGCAGGATATCGGGGAATATGTCCGGCAGTTCGTGACCTGGCTGCGCGCTGGCGGCTGGGACCGGATCCGGGGCGATATCACCGGCATCCAGAAAGCTGTCCTTGGGGTGGTGGACCGCCTTGGTGGCTGGAAGGCTGCCGGGCGCGATGCGCTGATCGCCATCGGCGCCCTGTATTCCATGCCAGTGCTGGCGGGCCTCGCCTCAGTCGCCACGGCCATGATCACCATCGCCGGGGCTGTCACGGCCATCACGTGGCCCGTGGCCCTTGCCGTCGCGGCAATCGCGGGACTGGGAGTCGCGGGTTACGAACTGTGGGCGCACTGGAGCACGGTCAGCAAAAAATTCTCCGATATGTGGAACGGCCTCAAGGGCATATTCCAGAACAATACCGGGTATGTACGCACCCTGACGGAAACCCTGTTCCCCGTTCCCGCCATGATCATCAACCACTGGGGGCATCTGGGTAAATTCTTCTCGGATCTGTGGGATGGGATCAAGGGCGCATTTTCCTCGGCCTGGAGCTACATCTCCCCCATTGTGGACAAGGTGCGCGGTGCCATCGATTTTGTCGCCAATAGCTGGGTCGGCAAAAAAATTGCTGCTGCGGCAGAAATGGCGGAGCGAGGGGTTGCCGGCGGCGCCAGCACGATCGGCCGATACGCGCGTCAGGGCCTTGACTGGTACGCGGACCTCGCTGACCGGGCGACAGGCTACAGGCCTGCCCAGCTGGCTGCCCCCGTGCAGGCAGAGGCCATCGCGGCGGCCCGGCGCTACGGGCTGGACCAGAACCAGTATCTCGCCCTGCTCCGCAAGGAGCATGGAGGGTATGACAACGTCTCCCGGGCAGGTGCTTTTGGTCCTGGCCAGCTTATGCCGGCTACGGCGCGCGGGCTGGGTGTTGCAGATTCCGTCAACGCCCCCGGCTATGACTGGCGCAAAAACCTGGACGCTAGCGCGCGCTATTACCAGCAGTTGCTGCGTCGGTCTGGCGGTGATTATGCCGTGGCCGACGCGTCTTATAACGCAGGTCCGAACAGCGATGCCGTAGCCCGGTTTGCCCAGACCCACGACCTCTCTGTGCTCCCGCATGAAACGCAGGATTATGTGACGTCAATCCAGAGCGACAGCCGCTATGGCTCCGCACCACCCATGTCGGTTCCGTCCGGCACAGCTGCCGGCGCTGCGTCGGCAGCCCAGCGCATCCAGCCTCTATCTGCAACCATCCATGTCAAGGCAGACCCGGGCACCCAGGGCCGCGTGACGCAATCCACACCGGGCACGCGCATCGTCAGCCAGATGCCCGTGCAACGCGCCATGGACCCCAACCTGACCGCCATAGGAAACTGACCATGTCCGGCACGCTCACAACCCTGGCAGAGGAATACCTGCAGGGGTCGTTCCGTGGCGTCCCGTTCGTGGTGGTGGGCAGCGGCGGCAGCAACGGGCGCAATTTCCAGATCCATCGCTACCCCTACCGCGATCAGCCATGGCCCGAGGATCTGGGGCGCGCGCCGCGTTCCTACCGCATCCGCGCCTTCCTGATCGGACCGGAATGCCTGGCGCAGCGGGACCTGCTGGCCCTGGCGGCAGAAGCGCAGGGCGTGGGCACGCTGGTCCACCCCAGCATCGGGGCACGCCAGTGCGCGCTCACACGGTTCGAGTGGTACGAGCGCGACGGCGTCATGCGCATCGTCGATATCGAGATGGAACTGGTGGAAAGCCAGGACCTGCTCGGCTCCGTCATCACGCTGGCGCTCGATGCCGCGATCGGCGTGGCCGCCGTGGCATTCGGCGCGTCGGCCGCGTCCGATTACGGCAGCAACACGCTCACGCCCTACAGCTACGGCGCATCCGTGCTGGCCGCCGGGCGCGGTGTGGCCAGCAGCTGGGGCGCGGGGGCAGTCACGGCCATCCGTTCGCCCGGTGCGTTTTCTGCAGCGCTCGCCGTGCTGCCGGGCAATCTGGGCCGGTATGTGGGCGGCAATGGCGCCACCGTCGATCCCTCGGCCACCGAGGACAGCGTGCTGCAGGACCTGACCACGAACGGGCAGATCATCAGCGCCAACGTGGCCGGGCTGGCGGATGCGGCGGATGCAACCGCGCTGGCCACCGCCATCCTTGCCGTGCCGGAATCGGTCCGCAGTGCCGTGGCGGATCCGGCGGGGCAGATCGCGGTCCTGACCCCGCTGGCATCCTGCGCCGCCACCGTGCTGGCCTCCAGCGCACCGATCGGGGGCGCGATTGCAACGGCACAGACCGCCACCGCAACGCTGTGCCGGCAGGCCGCTCTGCTCTCCCTGTCGCGCGCCTGTGGCGACTGGCAGCCCTCATCGGCCGAGGATGCGCAGGCCATGCGCCTGAAGCTAGGCACGCTGCTGGATGATGAGGCCACCACGGCGGCCGACAACGGCAACGACGCCAGTTTTCAGGCCCTGCGCGCCCTGCGTGCACAGGTGCTGCAGGACCTGGCGGATCGCGGTGCCCGCCTGCCCGACGTGGTCACCGTTACCCGCAATGCCCCCCTGCCCGCACTGGTGCTGGCCCAGCAGCTCTACGCCAACGGCTCCCGCGCGCCCGACCTGATCCGGCGCGCAGACCCCATCCATCCGGCATTCATGCCCACCAGTTTCGAGGCCCTGTCATCATGAGCGGTGCGCTCTCTGTCCTCTCTGATTTTCTGGGCTGGAACGGCAGCCCGTCGGACCAGGTCTCGATCGTGGTCACCACCGGCGGCACGTCGCGCCAGATCACCAACTGGACCTCGGCCGTGCTGCGGCTGGGCATCGAGATCATGCCCTGGACCGCAACGCTGGGCATGACGGGTGCCCGCGCATCCGCCATCAGCGGCGATACCATCAACCCGGGCGATACCTGTCAGGTCTATATCGGCAGCGATCTGGTCTTTACCGGCTACGTGATTACCGTGGTGGAAGATACCGGGCCAGAGGACCACATGATCGAGGTGCAGATCGCCTCGAAATCCGTCGATCTGGTGGAGTGTGCTGCCGAATTCAGTACGTTCCAGATGAACAGTACCAACGTGCTGGCGATTGCGCAGGCTGTCGCCAGCCGCGTTAACATTGACGTGATTTCGGTCAATGGCGCGGGCGATACCGATATCCTCGCCTTCTCCATCATCCTGACCGAAACCGCCTATGAGGTGATTGAGCGCCTGTCCCGCCTGGCCGCCGTGCTGTTCTATGACCGGCCGGACGGAAACGTGTGCCTGTCGGCCGTCGGCACCCGGCGTGCCGCCAGCGGGTTTACCGTGGGGCAGAACGTCGAGCACATCCAGACCGTGCGCAGCCTGGGTGGCCGGTATTCAAAGGTGACGGCGATCTGCCAGGGCACCGTGTCCCTGTTCACCGACCCGAACGAGAATGCGCTGGCCAGCCAGATGGGCGTGCTGACCGTGGGTGTGGAGGCCACCGACCCGGGCGTGCCCCGCACGCGCAACATGTTCATTCCGGTGGAAAACGGCGATCAGGACTACACCGTCACCCGCCAGCGCGTGCAGTGGGAGGTCAATCGGCGCATCGCCCGCGCCTATCCCGTCACACTGACGACCGATAGCTGGCGCGATGCCGCAGGCCAACTGTGGCTGCCCAACACGCTCGCGCCCGTCACCACGCGGAACGGCACGAAGGCAGACCTGCTGATCGGGGAACTGACCCTGCGCCAGACAGCCGAAGACGGCACCCATGCCGATGTGGTGCTCATGCCGCCCGACGCGTTCTCGCCCGAACCCCTGCTCAACCCGGTGCTGGCGGACAAATTCCTTCAGGTGATGAACAGCGCGCAGAGTGGCGTGGACGGCTCGATCCAGACCGAAGAACTGGCCCCGCTGGAGGATTCAGGCACATGAGCGTACTGCGCACCGCGCGCCGCATGATGATGGGGCTGGGCATCGGCCGCCAGACGGCCGACACGAACGAAAGCCCCAACACTCCCACCACGCAGGTGGCACTGGCTGCGGGCGAGATCCGCGCAGACGTGCCCATCGTGCAGGAATACGGGTTTGCCAGCAGGCCGGTGCCCGGATCCGACCTTGTCGTCGCCTTCATCGGCGGCGACCGCACCCGTGGCGTGGTCATTGCCACCGGCGACCAGCGCGGCAGGCCGAAAGACCTGCAGCCCGGTGAGGTCTGTCTTTATCATCCCTCCACCGGCAGCCGGGTCTGGCTCATGGAGGATGGGTCCATTGCCCTGAACCCGGCCAACAACAAGGTCACCACCCCCGGTGATTTCACGGCCGGGGGTACCATAACCGGCAATGAAGTCGTGGCGCAGAACGTCAAGCTGTCCAGCCATCCCCATGGCAGCGTGCAGCCGGGCAGCGGCAATTCCGGGCCACCCGTGGCCAGCTAGAAACAGGCAGACCCCATGGATATCAGAATTGTCTGGAACGTCCGCGCAGCGCGCGGCGACTGGCCCGTCGTGGACAGTGACCTGGCGCTGGACAGCCCGCTGCGCTCCGCCGTGCTCGTCTCCCTGTTTACCGACCGCGTGGCGCCGCAGCAGCCCACATCGGACGATACGGCCGTCGGCATCCAGTCCCCCAGCGGCCCCACCGGATCAGCCACGGCCGACCGTGGTGGCTGGTGGGGCGACGCCTTTGCCGACCTGCCCATCGGCTCGCGCCTGTGGCAGCTCAAGCGCGCGGTCAAGGCCGGCACGCGGGCCATCCCGCGCGAGATCGAGGACATCTGCACCGAGGCCCTGCAATGGCTGGTCGATGACGGGGTCATCGCCTCCCTCGCCGTCTCGGCCTGGTGGAGCACTGCCGTGCCCACCATGGCCGAATTCTCCATCACCCTCACCGAGCCGGGCAACAGCGCGCCCCAGGTGTTCAAATTCTCATGGGCCTGGGAGGGTCTGACCTGACATGGCCTATCCACGCCCGACCCTGTCGCAGCTGCGCCAGCAGGCGCTGCAGGATGTCATAAGCGGCGGCATCCCCGGTGTGACGGCAGTGCTCCGTTTCTCCGTTATTTACGTGCTGTCCATGGTGCTGGCTGGCCTGTCATGGCTGCATTACGGCTATATCGACTGGGTGGCCATGCAGTCGGTGCCCTGGACCGCCACGGGGGCCTATCTGGCCGCCTGGGGCGCGCTCAAGGGCGTCTACCGCAAGGGGGCCACGGCCGCCAGCGGCACGGCCACGTTTGCGGCCACCGGCACGTCCGTCATCCCGGCGGGCACGCAATTCGCGCTGCAGGGCGGCCTGCTGGCGACAGCCTCGGCTGACAGCGTGACAGCCGACAACGTCACCACGGTCAGCTGGACCGCCAGCAGCACCGGCACGGCGGGCAATGTCACGCTGGGCACCATCGTCACCCTGTCCAGCCCGGTGGAGGGTATCCAGACCACCGGCACGGTCACGGACATCACGGTCAGCGGCGCGGACATCGAGGACGATACCGATTTCCGCACCCGTGTCATGGAGGCCTACCAGGCGCAGGGGCAGGACGGCAAAGCCGACGACTATGTCGGCTGGGCCGAGGCTGTAGCCGGTGTTACCCGGGCATGGGTGGTCGGCAACGGTGCGGGTGCCGGCACGGTGGTGGTTTACATCATGCTGGACGAGGCCAACGCCGCCAGCGGCGGTTTCCCCAGCGGCACGAATGGCGCGGCGGCCGGCGACGGGCGGTACACCACCGCGACAGGCGATCAGCTGACCGTGGCCAATGCCATCAATGCAAGCCAGCCGGTCACGGCGCTGGTTATTGTCTGCGCCCCCATCGCGCAGCCCACGGATTTCGTGATCACGGATCTGGGCACCGGCAACACGACCGCCAACCAAGCACTGATCACGGCTGCGCTGACCGACATGTTTGTCCGCCTGTCCAGCCCCGGCGGCACCATCAACCCCAATGCGTGGGAGGAAGCGATCAGTGCCATCGGGCTGGACAGCTTCGAGGTCCAGTCCCCCACCGGGCCGGTCACGGGTGCCAATGCGGGCGCCATGCCGACCCTCGGCACCATCAGCTTTGCAGCGTGACCCATGGCAGCACCCCAATACTCGGTGGCGGATTTCCGTACCGCCCTGCTCAACCTGCTCCCACGCGGGCGCATCTGGTCACGCGACCCCGATGGCATGCCCTACCAGATGGCGGCCGTATGGGCGCCCTCATTCCAGCGCAGTGCGCAGTCGGCAGGCGACCTGATCGATGATGCTTTCCCGTCCACCACGGTCAACCTGCTGCCGGAATGGGAAGCAACCCTTGGCCTGCCGGATCCGTGTGCTGGCGAAAGTCCGACCGTGGAACTGCGCCGTGCCCAGGTGGTGGCGCGGCTGACCGATAACGGCGGCGCATCCATTCCCTACTTCGTCGCCTTCGCCAAAACGCTTGGCTACGACATCACCATCACCCAGTTCGCCCCCTCACGGTTCCGGCGCAAGTTCGGCACGCCATTCGGCGGCGATGCCTGGGCCTATACCTGGCAGGTCAACTGCCCGCAGCTGACCATTAACCGCCTGAAATTCGGCCAGTCCTTCGGCAATCCGTGGGCAACGTGGAGCAACGCGGTGCTGGAATGCGAACTGACCGCCCGCAAGCCTGCGCACACCATCCTGATTTTCAACTACAGCTAAGGACAACCTATGGAACTGATCATCGGCACCGGCACCGTTGTCGAGGCCTCGCGCGACACGATGCCCGCCACCGGCACGCCGGGCTGGGCAACAGACGGGGATCCGGCATCCAGCATTCCCGCCACTGACTTCCCGGCATCCCATTACAACATGACCGTGGCCGAGATGGTCCAGGTTATTCTGGATGCCGGCCTCACCCTGGACCGGACCAACTGGGGGCAGCTCTCGGCCGCCATCCAGAAACTGATTGCCAAGCCATTTGGCGGCACGATCTTCACGCCTATCCAGCAGGGCGGGGGAACGGATCAGGGCTCCAACAAGGTCTACCTTGGGTGGGAAATCATAAATGACCTCTCCACAGGGCGTCTGCGCTACCAGATTGACACAGATGATATCGGAGCGCTTGCCAACTATTCGGATGTCACGGCACTACAGGACAAGATAGGCGATCTTACCACCGCATGGGGCTATACCCTTTCCTCCTCCAGCATCGTCGTTCCCGCATGGGCAACCAGCATGGAAATCGAAGCCGTGGGGAGCGGCGGTGGCGGTGGCGGCTGCCAGGGTTCCAGCGCGGCGGAAACCGTGTCCGGTGGTGGCGGGGCATCTGGCGGCTACATGAAGGCGATCTATCCGGTGGCGGGTGGCGACACGCTGGGCATCACCATCGGTGCCGGAGGCGGCGGGGGAGAAGGGGCGTTACCAGGCAATGAAGGCGGCACGACTGTTGTCTCATTAAACGGAGCCGAGCTTTTCTACATTCCGGGTGGGGGCGGTAGCGGCAAGCCGACGACCGCGAATACCGCCGGTGGCGGCGGCAGCATGCCTGTTGTCGTAACCCCCGCCACAGCCGCCTATTATACCTGCGGGAACAGCGGGTCTGACGGGCAGGCCGGGAATTGGGTATTTGCCGGTAACGGTGCGCCTTCCGTTTACGGCGGGGCGGGGCGTGCCGGCAACAATGGCGGCCAGCCTGCGACCTCCCCCGGTGCCGGAGGGGGTGGGGTTTATGACAGCGGCATGACCGGCGTCGCCTATGATGGCGGCGCGGGCGGCGTTGCCTGCGTGATCTACCGTTTCATTCCATAGGATCAGCCGGATGACCGATATGAATGCACAGGTCTATGCCGTCTACCTGACGGCAGACGAAACCGAACTGGGTGTGGCACGCCCGGTCGGGTATGTAATAAACCGGGTTGTCTGGGACGGCACGTCCGCATGGACACCGGGCAGCGGCAGCGCCATCGTGGCGGACCCGGACGGGCGGTACCCGATTGGGGGCACCTACACACCCTCCACGGGCTATGCGCTGGCGGGAGCGTCCTCGGCCACGGCCGGCACGGCCCTGCCGCTTACCCTGACGCCGGACCATGACGGTCCCGCCACCAAAACCACCGTAACCCTGTCCGATGGCGGCGCGGGCGGTACGTTCTCGGCCAGCACGGTCACGTTTGGCGCGGGCGTGAACACGGCACAGGGTGTGACCTATACCCCAAGGGCGGCAGGGACCGTGACCATCAGCGCCACGAACACCGGCGGCCTGACCAATCCCGCAAGCCTGAGCGTTACGGTCGCCGCCGCCACGGCCTGATCATCCATACAATCCGCGCCTGCCCGACCGCCCTATGAGGCGGTTTTTTATTGCCCGCATGGAATATCATGATTGATGAACTGACGCTCCCGGCGCTGGCCGACCGGGTCGACGGCGTCGAGGAACGCCTGAGCGACCTTGAATCCGATCGCGGCCTGATGCGTGACGAGATCCGGCGCATCGATACCCGCATTACCGTCATGGACACGAAATCGGAATGCCGGTGGGAGGAACAGCAGCGCCGCAGCGATCAGGACCGTGTCGCCATGCAGGCATCCCTGAAGGAGGTCCGTGAGGGGCTTTCGACCCAGAGCACCCAGCTTTCCCAGCTTCTGGGGGGCATCAGGATGATCAAGGTCATTGGCGGCGGCTTTGTCGGCACCATCTCGGTCATCGGCACCATTGCCGGGGCGGCACTGGCCTACCAGCCCTGTGCCGACTGGGTCACTCACATGCTGCATGTTGGCCGTCCATGACCGCGGGAAATATCGGGCTGGACCTGTCCGACCTCAAGGTCCGTGTAATTGCCCCCACCCTCACCCTGATCGGCATGGGCGGCCCGGCTGCGGTCAACCTGATGGCAGGCACCGCACTGGCGGAAAGCGGATGCCGCAGGCTGGTGCAGGATGGTGGCGGCCCCGCGCTGGGGCTGTGGCAGATGGAGCCGTTCACCCATGACGATATCTGGACCACCTTCCTGCCCAACGGCCGGATGGGCGCCCTGGTGACCAAGCTGCTGTCCACACGCGGCAACTGGCCACCGGCGGCAGGCCAGATGGTCGGGAACGCTTTCTATGCCTGTGCCATGGCCCGGCTCAAATACTACCGCGCGCCTGATGCGCTGCCCGCAGCCAATGACGCGGCCGGCCTGTGCGGTCTGTGGAAACGGATCTACAACACATCGCTGGGCGCGGGCGCTGCGGACACAGCCCATATCGCCCTGTTCCAGCAAGCCATAGAGGCCTGAAATGGACCCCACATCGATCCTGCAGGATGTCCTCTCGATGCTCCCGGCCCAGTATGCCGGGGATGTCGTGGTCATCCTGTCGTTCCTGATCTCGGCCTGCGCCCTGATCGCGCGGTTCTGGCGCCCACCCGACCCCACGTCGAAATGGGTTCTGGTCTGGACCGTCGTCACCGCCATCGCCCAGGCGCGCGGCTGGAACCTGCCGGCCTACCAGCCGGGCAGGAAAGCCGCGATGGTACCCGCTGCGGTGCCCCGGAAGGAAGTCGAGCAACGGCTTGACATGCCGCCCGGTTCCACCCGGCCGGGCAAGCCGCCGGTGCGTGCCTCCCCGCCAGCCTGACTGGCCGGACCCGGCTCAATCATCCTGATCCCCCAACCGCCCCCGAGGCGGTTTTTTCATATGGAGACGCCAGATATGGCTGACGATACCACCAACACCGCCCTTCCCGCTCTGGAAGGCCTGCTTGAGACCGCACTGGGCAAGCGCGACACGGCCGCAACCCAGGCCGACATCCAGCTGGCGGGCAGCGTGCTGCAGATGCTGATCCCCGTCATTGTCGCGCGCGCGGCCCCGAACCTCGATCTGGACGGCGTCGATGCCGCCGTGACCAAGATCGTGGGCGGTATCGCGGACCTGAAAACCGCGATCGAGGCGAAGCCGGCAACGGCCGCTACCACGGTTGCCCCGGTCAAGGCCGAGTCCCCGCATCCAGTCGTGCCCGGTCAGCCGGTGCACTGAGCTTTCGCGCGGATCGGGTGACGTAGCCCCGGTAATGGCTGGAGCACCACTTGGGGAAAAGCCGGGGCTACGCCATAGCAAGATTGGTAACGCCCGGAATCTGGGCAGGGGCCTGTCTATCCGGGAAGATGAGATACCCCTGCCCAGTCCGCGCGACCGTTCCTTCTGCTCCTGAGGTGCGGGTCGAGCCAGTCAGAGGCTGCTGCACAACCCGACCCGCAATGACAGATGAGCACCGTGAGGTTTCAGGATTATGGCGATCCTGCAACCGAAGCGAGCAAAATACGACAAAACATTTCTGACCGCCTGCAGGGCGGTTTTTTTATGGGAGCCTTCCATGCAGAACCCCACCCGCCGCGCCTTCCTGCGCGGATCATCCGCCCTTGTCGCCGCGACCGCTCTTGCGGCCTGCACCAGCACCAAATCCGGCACCACAACCACGATCACCCTGAACGTGGCCGAGGTCGCGGATTATGTCGATGCGCTGCTGAATTTCTCCAGCACCGCCATCAATATGCCGCTCGTGGCGGCTGCGATGGGAGCACCGAACGTCGCCCTGGCCAATACCGTCATTGCCGCGCTGACCACGGCGGGGAAGGCATTCGTGGCCGCCGCCGGGTCCAGCACGTCCGTCAGCTATGACAGCGCCAGCGTGAAGGCGGCCTTTGACAGCATCCTGACGGATACCGGGCAGGTCAACACCCTCATCATCGCCACCATCACGGGCATGGCGGCCGACCTGTCCGGCAGCGTGGTCACGCAGGCCAAGACGGCGGCGGGGGCGGCGGCAACGCTGATCGACCTGCTGAAGGCCATGGTTGCCGTGTCCGGCCGTCACGCCGGCGGCCCGCGTCTGGCATCCGATAACGGGATCAATATGCAGGGCATGGTAGCCATGAACGTGATCGGCGCCTTTGTTTCCGCGCAGGGCGGCTGACCATGACCGTCCATGCGCTCGCCGGTCTGGGCCTGTTCCTGACCGGCGGGGCCTTCTTTCAGGTGATAGCCTTCGGCATAGCTGCATGGCGGGAGACACGGCGCGAACGCCAAATTGACGACACGCTTGGGCCGCCTGCGCCATATCCTTCGGACGATTAAGAGGGGTGCGGCGTCCGCGCTATTCTGCCGCCACATCCAGCGCCCGACGCGCCGCATCTGGTTCCCGCCCCAGAATACGCAGCAGCGCCTGCACAGCCGGGTCCAGACCTACCCGCCCCTGTTCCCAGTTGCGCCATGTCGCCACAGGTATGCCGGTCAGATCCGCGATCTGTTTCTGGGTCATGTGCAAGGTCTTCCGCACGGTTGCGGGTGTCGGGTATGGGGCAGACAGATGGCTTGTGTCATCCGTACCATCCTCACGCGCCTGACGGTCGATATCAGCTTCCGTGGTGGCGTTCACCTTGTCCCGGTCGATGGTTCCACCGTGCCGGGCGATCTGGCTCAATGTCATCCTTGCCACTTCTTCCACTCCTTATCGTGCATGCGGCGCGCGGAGATGATCCACGTAACATCGCCGCGCCGTGTGTAGACGACCATGTAACGGCACCCTTCGATCATCCCGACTGCCTGAATCCGCGTTTCACCGTAATCCTTGCGGGTGTCTTCGCGTTCGATCACTTCCCCAAGAAAAATGCGGGCGGCGTAAATGAAATCGAAACCACGGGTGGAGAGGCACGCTGCGCTTTTTTCATCGTGCCAGTCAAAGGCGTGGTGTGTTGTCGTCATAGGCATTTTATACGCTGGAAGCGTATCCGTCGCAAGGGAAATAATACGCTAACAGCGTATTACTGATCAGAACAATCAATCGTATGGCGCAACCACGGGGCGGCTCTTCTGAGCCGCCTTTTTTATTGGAATCAGCATGACAAATTGCAAACTTGCGCAAATTCGCAAGCTGGGCTGTCGCCCCGCGCAGACACGCCCGGGCCAGCCCTCCATGTCGGCCTTGCGCGGCTTCATGGCCCGGCAGGCCCCTGCCCGTCTCGACCGCAGCCATATCGACCCCGCGCCGCTCCTGCTGGGCAATGACGTGCTGGGGGACTGCACATCCGCCGGCATCGGCAATCATATCCGCGCTACGTCCGCGCTGGGCGGCTTCCAGACCGCTATCACCACGGCACAGGCCGTGGCGTTCTATTCCCGCTCCACCGGCTATGTGCCGGGCAACCCGGGCACGGACAATGGCGGCGTGGAAGTCGATGTGCTGACCACCGCCCTGCGGGATGGCTACGCGGTGACCAACCAGACTCTGTTCCCGCTCTGGGGCAGTGCGGACCCAGACGACCTGAATGGTGTCCGCAACATCATGGCAGGGTTGTCTGCCGTTTACCTGGGCGTCCAGCTGGCCGAGGCCGACATGTGGGAGGATGAGACTGGCGCGCTTACCCCCGTATGGGACACGGATACTCCGGTTGACCACGGCGACCCGACGCCCGGCAGCGCCGGCGGCCACTGCCTGCTGGGCTGGGATTACACCGGCACGGCCGATACCGATATTGTAACCCTGCTGACATGGGGCACCAGACAGCGCGCAACGTGGCGCTGGCTGCGCTCGCGGATCATGGAGGCGCATGCATTGGCATGGCGGCAGTTGCAGCCTGCGACCGGCCTGGGCCCCTCTGGTCAGGACTGGGATGCGCTGGTCGCGGCCAATGATGCCTACCTGCGGGGCGTAGCGTGAGGATCCTGCGCGCCGTGGTCTGCCTGCTCGGTCTGTCCGCCTGTGCCCATCAGGCCCCCGTGCAGACCACGATTCCCGATGCCATGGCGGGCATACAGGCCAGCCTGGCGCGGGCCGGGGCAATCTCCGTGTCGCATGCTGCCGACTGGACGCCAGACCAGACCGCACGATTCAAACAGGCTGTCCGTGCTGCCCAGTGCAGCCAGGGGATGGCGGATCCCGTGATTGGCACGGTCGTGGGGAATGTGACACTGGAACTGTCTGGCGCGTTCACGCAGGGCGGCCAGTTCACCGTTGGGGCGGTCACCACCGCCCCGACCGTCGGCATAGGGGGATCGGCCAGTCGCACACGCGGGCAGCAGATCAGCCTGCCGGTGGCCTATACCCCACTGTCGTCGCTGCCGGACGTGGAGATGTCGCGGCAGGTCGGTTATGAGACAGAGATGCTGGCGCAGAATGATGATGCGCGGCATAGCGAAGCCATGCGGCTGGTCACTGACCGTGAAAAATTGCGTGCCCGTGTGACAGCAATGATCGATAATTGGCCGTTGGCTCATCAATGCCTTGGGCATGAAAATGTGGTGCCATTCGTTGGCGTGAGGCGCTAAACATGTGCGGCAATCTCCTGCAATCACATGTGGTAGGATGTGTGGTAGGTCTGTTTAATACCTATCGTTTTTCCTGCTTTGGCTGCATGTATTAACCTAAATAAAACATACATTTAGCGGGAGCGTCGTAATCGTATCCGGATTGCTAAACCGTTATACGGTGTTAAGCCGTATCGAGAGTTCGAATCTCTTCCCCTCCGCCAATCACTTTTTCCAAACAATCTAAAATTGCATCACAAATGGCGG
>ERZ746981.232-NODE-232-length-36011-cov-802.353954_pt1 | contig 36011 bp, 37 predicted proteins | sample MGYA00374948_ERZ746981 | MGnify/ENA primary metagenome ERZ746981 (study PRJEB28757, sample SAMN06711160) | food metagenome | host: microorganism | place: China:Harbin | collected 2017-01-30 | study: EMG produced TPA metagenomics assembly of the Analysis of...
CAGGCCAAGGCGCTTCTGGCCCATTTTGGCAGTCTTGAAGCCGTGCTGGAAGCCTCCCCCGCCAGTCTGCGCGCGGCAGGGCTTGGGCCGCGCGGGGTTGCGGTCATGGCCTGTCCGGCGCTGGTGGCCGGGCGGCTTGCCCATGCCGACCCGCGCGGGTGCGTGCTGTTTGCGGACATGGCGGCATTGCTGGCCTATTGCGACCGGCTGCCCAACCGGGACCCCGATGGCGTGCGCGTGATCTATCTGGATTCAGCAGGCCAGTTGCTGGCGGATGAAGTGGTGCCGCAGGCGGCGGCAGCCGAGATGTGCCGCGCCATACTGGCCCGCGCGCTGGAACTGCATGCCGTCTCGCTTATCACGATGCGCGACACGGGTGCGGCGGTTCCCCCGCCGCAGGGCAGCATGGCGGACCAGCGCTGGGGGCGCATGCTGTACAACCATGCCCGCCTGATGGGGATGGACGTGCAGGACTGCCTGATCCGGGGCGGGGGCAGGACGGTCAGCCTGCGCCCCGTCCTGGTGGCCTGACATGACAGAAGCCTTCGGGGGTCGCGTTTTTTTTAAAGAAGCGGCGTCCTTTGACGCTTTTTGAAAAAAGCGTCACCAAAAACTTTTCTATCTTCCAGACCGTTTCCTAGCTGTGGGGATGGGCCTCGGCTGCGGCAAACTGCTGGCTTATGGCCTCCAGCAGTTCGGACGGCTGGCTGACCAGCGCATCGGCCCCGGCTTCGGTCAGTTCTTCGCGCGTGCCATAGCCCCACAATACACCCAGTGCGCGGACATGGTTGGCATGGGCGCCACTGATGTCGAAGCGGCGGTCGCCGATCATCAGCGCATCCTCGCGCCGTATGTCATGCTCACGCAGCACGGCGGCGATCAGTTCGGGTTTTTCCGCACCGCTGTCATCCGCGCGCGCGCCGGACAGGCCATCAAAATACTGCACCAGGTTGCGCAGGTGCAGGATCCTGCGCGCCAGGTGGCGTGGCTTGGACGTGGCAACGAACAGCCGCACGCCCTTGGCGGACAGGGTCTCGATCGTCTCGCGCATATGCTCGAATACGGGGCTTTTATGCATGCCTTCCGATTCGTAATGCCTGCGGTACAGCGCCATCGCTTCGTGTACCCGGTCATCGCCATAATGGGCCAGGATATGGGCGATCAGTTCTTCCAGCGGCGGCCCCACCACCCATGTCAGGTCGATCGACAGGTCAGGCTCATGCCCAAGGTCGCGCAGGACAGCGTGAATGGAGTCCACAATGCCATCGCGGGAGCGGACGATGGTTCCGTCCAGATCAAAGAGTACGGTATGGGATCTGTTGAAATGCATGCAGGTCTATAACCTCCCTTTTCTGTCTGCATCATGTACCATCGGGGCGGCTTTTGTCCTGAAATTGTTGGGAACGTAGCATTTTGCCCGATCACAGGCCGCAGGCCCCGGTTCCGGTTCCCCTGTCGGGAACGGTCAGCCGGGCGGATGACCATGCCTTTGTACAGCGGCTGATCCGCACGCTTGATCCCGCGCATCCCGCCCCCGACCGGCTGGCGGCGGACCTGCTGGCGCGCTTTGGCTCGGCGGGAATGATGCTGTCGGCGCATGTGGGCGCGCTGGATGAAGTGGCGGGCCGGGGCACGGTCATGCCACCCCTGCTGGCCGTGGCGCGGGAGGCGGCGCTACGGCTGTATCGCGGCCGGGTGCGGCGCACGGACGTGCTGTCAGGCCAGGCGGGGCTGGAGGCATATCTGCAGGCCTGCATGGGCCATGAAGTGATCGAGCAGTTCCGTGTCCTGTTTCTGGACGAAGGGTTCCACCTGCTGGCCGATGAACTGATGGGTACCGGCACGGTCAACCATTCCCCCGTCTACCCGCGTGAGATCATGCGCCGCGCCCTGCGGCTGGGGGCGGCAAGGCTGGTGCTGGCGCATAATCACCCTGCCGGCAGGGCGGAACCATCGGGTGCGGATATCGAGATGACCCTGCGCATTGCCCAGCTTGGCAGGCTCATGCGGGTGGAGGTGCATGACCATATCATCGTGGGCAATGGCCGCACGCTCAGCTTCCGGGCGGCGGGTCTGCTTGGCTAGGGCTTATGCCGCGTCGTCTGCTGGTGGTGTGGCGAGTGGGCCAAGGGCGGCCTCCACCCCGAATTCCCCCGGCAGGCCGCCTGCGGGGAACAGCACGTTGACATGCCCCATCTTGCGGCCGGGCCGGGCTTCCGTCTTGCCATAATGATGGGCCAGCAGGCGTGGGGCGGCCAGGATTTCGGGCCAGAGCGCCATGTCATCGGGGCCGATCAGGTTTTTCATTACCGCGTCGCTGTGGCGGGTGGCGGGCGGCAGCGGCAGGCCGGTGACCGCGCGCACATGCATCTCGAACTGGTCCACGGGGCAGGCATTCATGGTCCAGTGGCCGGAATTATGGGGGCGTGGGGCAATTTCATTGACCCGCAGGCTGCCATCATGGTCCACGAACATCTCCACCCCCAGCAGGCCGATCAGGCCAAGGGCCGTGGCGATGCGTCGCGCCAGTTCCTGTGCCTGCGCCGCAAGGGCGGGGGGAATGCGGGCCGGGGCCAGGCTTATGTCCAGAATGCCGTTGCGGTGACGGTTCTCGGTCACGTCAAAGGTGCTGATGTCGCCACGCGCATTGCGTGCCACCATCACGCTGACCTCACAGGCGAAGCGCACCATGCCTTCGGCCACAAGCGGGTGGGGGCACAGCGTGTCGAATGCGTGGTCCAGTTCCGCTGCACTATGGATGCGCGCCTGTCCCTTGCCATCATAGCCAAGCCGCGTGGTCTTGAGGATGAAGGGATAGCCCAGCGCGTCCGCCGCCCGGTCCAGATCGGCCCGGTTTTCCACCGCATGCCACGGGGCAACGGGAACGCCGTTTTCCCCCATGAAACTTTTTTCGGCGATACGGTCCTGGCTTATGCGCAGGATCGCACCTGCCGGATGCACCGGCCGGATGCCGGACAGCAGGTCCAGCCCGTCGGCGCTGATGTTCTCGAACTCGAAGGTAATGACATCCACCGCACCGGCAAAGCGGCGCAGGGCGTCATGGTCATCATACCGGCCCACGGTCACGCCATGGGAAACCTGGGCCGCCGGGCCATCGGCCTCCGGGGTCAGGACATGGGCGCGATAGCCCAGACGGGCGGCGGCGATGGCGGACATGCGGCCCAGCTGGCCACCACCCACAATGCCCAGCACGCGGCCAGGGGGAAGCCTGTTCATCGGGTCGGCTCATCCGCGACCGATGCCGTCTGCATCGCGCGCCACGCGGCCAGCCTGTCCCCCAGTTCCGGATCGGCCAGCGCCAGAATGGACGCGGCCAGCAGGGCGGCGTTGGTTGCCCCGGCCCTGCCGATGGCCAGCGTGCCCACGGGAATGCCGCCGGGCATCTGCACGATGGAAAGCAGGCTGTCCATGCCCTTGAGCGCATGCGATTCGACCGGCACCCCCAGCACCGGCAGCGCGGTCCAGGCCGCGCACATGCCCGGCAGGTGGGCCGCCCCGCCCGCGCCCGCGATGATGACCGAAAGCCCCCGGCCCTGCGCTGACCTGGCATAGCTGGCCAGCCGGTCGGGCGTGCGGTGGGCGGAGACGATGCGCACCTCGTGCGCAACCTCCAGCCGGTCCAGCACCTCGGTGGCGTGGCGCATGGTTTCCCAGTCGGACTGGCTGCCCATGATTACCCCGATGCGCGGGGCGGCCGTGGAGGCGGGCGAGGGGGAAGGGATGGTCACGTTTGGCGTACTCTCGTCAGATATTCAGGCAATGCTGTCCGGGATCAGGCGGCTTTCCAGCCATGTAATCTCGTCTTTCAGCAGGAGCTTGCGCTTTTTCAGCCTCTGCAGCTGCAACTGGTCCGTTACCTGCAGGGCCATGCGGCTTATGACCGTATCAAGATCACGGTGTTCACTGCGCAGTTCGTGCAGCTTGCGAAGGAGGGTATCCCGATCTGTCAGCATGGCGGCTCATCTGTTAGGTGGGCATGTTACCATCCTAAGCATATCCGCCGCAAAAGGCGACATGCCGGGAAAAGGCGCCATGGCCTGCAATTTTAACATGGAATTCGCCCGCGCGTCTGGTCTAGCCTGATCGGGTTGCCGCACGAAACGCTGGAGGATTCCATGTCGTACGAAGCACGTATCAACAGCCTCAAGACCCGTCACGCCCGCCTCGATGCCCGTATCTTTGACGAGGATCGCAGGCCCTTGCCCGATGAGGGCGCCCTACGCCGCCTCAAGCTTGAGAAACTGCGCGTAAAGGAAGAAATCGAACGCCTGGCCCGGCTGGGCTGAACCCCGGTATCCGCCGCACCCGTGCGGGTGCGGCGGAAAGGGATCAGATGGCGTGGTCGTCCTCGTCATCAAGTTCCAGCGGCTGGGGCACGGCCTGCCCTTCGCGTGCCAGACGCTCGTTGGCGGCCAGCACCATGGCGTTCAGGTCGGTCTGGCTGCACAGCCCCAGCGTGACCGGGTCGCGCGGCTTGATGTTGGCGCTGTTCCAGTGCTGCTTGCTGCGTACCTTTTCAATCGTGTCCTTGGTGGTGCCCAGCAGCTTGCTGGTCTGCTGTTCGGACAGTTGCGGGAAATTGCGCAGGATGAAGGCAATCGCATCCGGGCGGTCGTTGCGCTTGGCCACCGGCGTATAGCGCGCGCCCTTGGAACGGCGGTTGATCGGATTGGCCGGCGGCAGGATCTTCAGCCGTGCCTCGGGGTCCTTTTCGCAGCGGGTGATTTCCGCTTGGGTCAGCTGGTGGTTGGCAATGGGGTCGTAGCCCACGATTCCCTGCGCCACTTCGCCATCGGCAATCGCCTGGACCTCAAGGGGGTGCATTCCGCAGAATTCGGCAATCTGGGTAAAGGTCAGCGCCGTCTTTTCAATAAGCCACACGGCGGTTGCCTTGGGCATCAGGGGCAGGGCAGTCATTATCAATCAGGTCCTACAGCGTGTGGCGCCACACGCAGGCACCTGAAAGGGTGTTCGGAACGGTTCCCTATCCGCGTGGGAACCGTGCGTACCTGCTGGCGCGCCAGAAACAGAAAACACTCGTGGCAGTGATATGAAGGTTGCGGGTGGCAAAGGTCAAGACTTCAATCCGCGCGCCCGGAATGTTTCTCATCAATAAAAAACAGGGGCGGACCATTGGCCCGCCCCTGCGCCGGATCGTGGGTGCCGGCCCTTATGCCGCGCAGCATCCCGCATGCTGTGGGGCCGGTGCCGTGGCATGGGCCGCAACGACCGGGGGCAGGCTTTGCGCGCTGTCCGGTTCGGGGCTGCCAGCCGGGGCGGGTTCGGGCCGGGCCGTGTCGGCTGCCATGGCATGCCCCGACGAGATGGGAATGCGCCGCGGCTTGAGCGCTTCGGGCACGATCTGGCGGACGGCGATGCGAAGCAGGCCGTTGGTCAGGTCGGCGTTTTCCACCACCACATGGTCAGCCAGCACGAAGCGGCGTTCGAACGCACGGGTGGCGATGCCACGATAGAGCATTTCCCGGCCCTGTGCCGGGGCATCTCCCACGCGACCGGACACGATCAGCGTGTTGTCCTGCACGGTCAGTTCGATGTCATCCGGGCCAAAACCCGCCACCGCCATGGTCAGGGCGTACTGGGCATCAGACAGTTTTTCGATGTTATAGGGGGGGTAGGACGGGCTGACCGGGTTCTGGGCCGCCGTATCGACAAGCTGGGCCAGACGGTCAAATCCTATGGCGCTGCGGAACAGCGGCGCGAAATCGTAAGCCATGTTCTGTAACCTCCATGAAGCAAGGTCTGCTGTGATGCGGCCCCTGCGTCGAGCGGGCCGCCATTTCCGGGTGATGCGCATGGACCCGCTTGGGCGTCCGGCGCATTCCAGACATGGGAATGCCCGGCCCCCCGTTCAAGGGACCGGGCATTTCCCGCAGTCATGACTTCATGAAGTGTAAGGCAGGGGGCAATCAGCCCTTCTTGCGCTGCCCCAGCGCGCCGAACTTCTTGTTGAACTTGGCCACCTGGCCCCCGGTGTCCATCATGCGCTGCACGCCGGTCCAGGCGGGGTGGGACTTCGGATCGATGTCCAGGCGCAGCGTATCGCCCGGCTTGCCGTAGCAGGAACGGGTCTGGTACTCGGTGCCATCGGTCATGATGACGGTGATCTCGTGATAGTCGGGGTGGATGCCGGATTTCATTTCAAACAACTTTCGCGCTGGGCCCACCGATGCCGACCGGGGGCGATGTATCGGCAGGCGTATAGACGACAAGGGCCGCCAAGATCAACACCCCATGGCCACAAAAGCCGCCATGGCCCCCCGTGGGGCAGGGGTGTTACCGCATTGCATCACGAACGGGCACGCGAACAGGGTATATGGCAATATATGGTCGTCATGGCGGCGGGTTGTTGCTAGAGATAGGTCATCTCCATCAAATTAAAGGATTGGCCTTCATGGCAAAACTGCCGGACCATGTGCCCGAACTGCACGTAAAGGATATTCATGTACCGGGCTGGCTGGGGGAATTCCGGGCATTCCTCATGCGCGGCAATGTGGTGGACCTGGCGGTCGGTGTGATCGTGGGTGCGGCGTTCACCGCCATCGTGAATAGTCTGGTCAAGGATATCTTTACCCCCATCCTGGGGCTTTTGATCGGTGGCATCGATTTCACCAACCTGTTCGTTACCCTGCGCGGCCCGCATCTTGCCACCCTGGCCGATGCGCAGAAGGCCGGGGCGGTCACGCTCAATGTCGGGCTGTTCCTCAATGCGGTGATCCAGTTCATCATCATCGGTTTCGTGATTTTCTGGGTCGTGAAGGTGATCAACCGCCTGACCGTGAAGAAAGAGGCCGAGAAGCCTGCCTCCCCCCCGGCACCGCCGCGCAACGAGGTGCTGCTGCAGGATATCCTTGATGTACTCAAGGCCGAAGCCGCACAGAAGGGCGCGACCACGCCGAAGGGCTGAACGCGTTCAACATGCTGGAACGGCATGGCGGGCACCCGGAAGGGTGCCCGTTTTTTGTGCGCACCGGCCGGCCGGTCTTGTGCCCCCTGTCCGAACTGCCCAATATCCCCCCGTATTGGGGGGCTGTTTCATGACTGATTTCAAACGACATATACGCGCGGGCCTGCTGGCGTTACTGGCCGGGGGGCTGCTGTCCGGCTGTCATGCAACGCCCGGACGCGACATGGCCCACCTGCCGCCTTCCGCACAGGACTACCTGCTGGTGACATCCTATTTCATGGCGGAAGGGGGGCTTGTCAGCCGCCTGCAGGATGGCGGCCTGTCGGGGCAGCAGGTGTATGACATGGCCACCTCGCTCAAATATGGCAAGCACATGCTGCTTGAGGCGCTGAGTCATCCCTCGCATGCCGCGCGGCGCAGGGGGCAGCAGGCGATCGAGATCATGCTGGCCTGCACCAATCAGGTCGATCCGTCCACGCTGGGGGGCGGCACGCCCGCGCGCTGCCTTCCCGGTGTGCCGTTATTCGGCTCCGGCGGCAGTGCACCTGGCGCCAGTGCATCCGGCGCCAGTGCGCCCAACGCAAATGGGCAGGTGCCGCCACAGCCGGACGGACCTGCCCACAGATAACGTGGCGCGATAAGGAATCGCGCGGGTCATGACCGTGTGGTCTGGCCCGCCCCCCTGGCTTCAGGGGCGCGCGGGCGGCCGGGCGTCACGCCGCAGCCGTTTCTCCCCCATCAGCAGCAGCAGGGGGGCGGCGATGAAGATGGATGAGGACGTGCCGACCACGATCCCGAACAGCATCACCCATGCAAAGCCCGACAGGCTGGCGCCACCAAACAGCGCCAGAGGAAGCGCCGCCAGGAACACGGTGCACGACGTGCCCAGTGTGCGGCTGAGTGTTTCGTTGATGGACAGGTCAATCAGTTCGGCAAGCGGCATGGTGCGGTACTTGCGCAGGTTCTCGCGCACGCGGTCATACACCACCACCTTGTCATTGGTGGAATAGCCCAGAATGGTCAGGATGGCGGCCACCATCACCAGATCGAACTCGAAATGCGTGATGACCAGGAAGCCAATCGCCTTGGTCAGGTCCAGCACCAGCGTCACCACCGCACTGACCGCGAACTCCCATTCAAAACGGAACCAGATATAGGCCAGGATCATGAGCAGGCTGATGCCCAGCGCCAGCATGCCGTTGCGGAACAGTTCCCTTGATACCGAAGCCCCCACCGCATCCGCCCGCAGCACCTGCGCGCCGGGCAGGGTGGCAATGGCGTGGCGCACGGAATCGACCATGGCCTGCGTGCGGGCCTCGTGGTCGGGTTCGCTGTCAGGGGGGGTATCAAGGCGGATCAGCACGTCATCCGGCCCGCCAAAGGACTGCACGCCGGCGGCATTGACATGCTGGGCGTTCAGGGCCGCGCGGATGGCGTTGAAATCCGCCGGGCCCTGCGTGCGGGCTTCGACCACGATCCCGCCGCGGAAATCCAGCCCCAGCGTCAGGCCGGGGTGGAAGAACAGGATCAGCGAGGCGATGGACAGCACGGCCGATGTGGCGAGGCCGATGAACCGGCCACGCATGAAGTTGATTTTCGTGCCGCGCGGCACGAACCGAAGGAGGGGACGGTCAAACATCATGCGGCGCGCCTCAGACCGGCAGGGTGCTGGGGCGCGTGCGGGCATACCAGCGCACCATCAGCATCCGGGACAGGAGAAGGGTGGTGAACAGGGTCGTCACGATACCGATCGTGATGGTAAGCGCGAAGCCGCGCACCGGCCCGGTTCCAAAAACAAACAGCATCACATGCGCCAGCAGGGCGGTGGCGTTACTGTCCACAATGGTGGCTGTGGCCCGCTCGAAGCCGGCCTGCATGGCCTGCAGCGCGCTGCGGCCACGGGCCACTTCCTCGCGGATGCGTTCGTTGATCAGGATGTTCGCATCCACCGCCATGCCCAGGGTCAGCAGCATGCCCGCCATGCCCGGCAGGGTCAGTGTTGCCTCGAACAGCGACAGGATGGCCGTCATCAGCACAAGGTTGGCCAGGAGCGCAATGTTCGCGTACCAGCCGAACCGGCCGTAGAACAGCGCCATGAACGCGATCACCAGCACGAAGCCCGCGGCCAGGCTGTAGCCGCCGGCCCGGATCGAATCCGCACCCAGCGACGGGCCGATGGAGCGCTGTTCGATCACGTTGAGCGGGGCGGGTAGCGCGCCCGCGCGCAGCAGCAGGGCCATGTCGGTGGCCTGCTGGGCGGAAAACCCGCCGGTAATCTGCCCGCTGCCGCCGGTAATGGCGGTGCGGATGACCGGGGCCTCGATCACCTTGTTATCCAGCACGATGGCGAAGCGCTTGCCCACATTCGCCCGCGTCACGTCGCCAAACTCCTGCGCCCCGGCCGAATCGAAGGTGAAGTTCACCGCCCATTCGCCACTCTGCTGGTCGATCGAGGCACTGGCATTGGTCAGGTCCGCGCCATCCACGTCCACATGCGAGAATACCGGCAGCGTGCCCTGTCCATCACTCATGGGCAGCAGGTCCACGCCCGGCGGCGGGACGGAGGAACCGATGGCGGAATCCGCCACCAGATGGAATGTCATCTTCGCCGTGGTGCCCAGCAGGTTCTTCACCCGCTCGGGGTCGCTGATGCCGGGCAGTTCCACAATGATCCGGTCCTCGCCCTGGCGGGTGATCTCGGGGTCGATCGCGCCGGTGGCATCGATCCGGCGGCGTACGATCTCGATCGACTGGGTCACCGCGTCATAGGCGCGCTGGCGGGCCGCGTCGGCCGAAAGGGTAAGGGTGATCTGCCCGTCCCCGCCCTGTTCGACCGTGAACTCGCCCGGCACGTTCATCGGCATGGCGCGCAGGGCCTTCAGGTCGGGCTGGGTTTCCTCGGGGGTGCGGGGTGTAAAGGTCACGCCGTGCGCGGTGGTGGCCAGGTTGCGGTAGCCCAGGCTGTTTTTCAGCAGCGTCTGGCGGGTTTCATCCTGCAGGCCGCGCAGCCTGTCGGCCGCGACACTGTTCATGTCCACCTGCAGAAGCAGGTAGGACCCGCCCCGCAGGTCCAGGCCCAGATGGATCTGGCGCCAGGGCAGGGATGCCACGGGCTGGCGTATGACATTGGGCAGGCACAGCGCCAGCCCGATCAGACATACGCCAATGACCGAGGCCATTCTGAGCCGACTGTAATACATCATGACTTGATGGAAAGCTCCCTACGCCCGGCTGGGCCGGTTCCCTTGCCCGGCATGGTCAATGTCTCGTGTGCACGAAATTCAGTGGCGGGAACATGCCGCTCCCGGCCCGATGATGCAACCGCTGATGCGCCACAGGCATGGTGGACGTTGCCGTTTTGCCGCATTCCGTTTTTTCATTCATGCCGGGTGTGAGCGTGGCGGGGGTGTGCGCCGCCACCCCTGGCTGCTAATCGGGATGGAGGGAACACGACAGGACAGGAACGGGGCATGACGCAGGCGGCAGGCGCGGGTACGGCGGGGCGGCAGCTGCGCATCGGCATTGTGGGGGCCGGGCATTTTGGCCGTTTCCATGCGCTCAAGGTGCTGGATTCCGCGCGTGAGGTCCTGACGGGCATCCATGACCCGGATGGGGACCGCGCGCGCGTGGTGGCGCGGGAAGCCGGTGGCGTGCCGGTGCTGTCCTATCCCGATCTGCTGGCCTGTTCGGATGCGATCATCGTCGCGGCCCCTGCCGAATATCATTTCGACCTGGCCCGGCAGGCCCTTGCGGCGGGCCGCCATGTGCTGGTGGAAAAACCCATGGCCGCAACGCTGGAACAGGCTGACGAACTGGCCCGTCTGGCCCATGCGAAGGGTGTGGTGCTGCAGGTGGGGCACCTGCTGCGCTATTCGGCCGAGCACCGGGCCATTACCGAACGCATTTCCCGCCCGCTCTATATCGAGGCCACGCGCATCGCCCCCTACAAGCCGCGCGGCACGGATGTCTCGGTCATCCTTGATCTCATGATCCATGACCTTGATCTGGTGCTGGCCATCGTGGACAGCCCGATCGAGAGCGTGGACGCGCTGGGGGCGGCCGTCAGTTCCCCGTTCGAGGACATTGCCAACGCCCGCGTACGTTTTGAAAATGGCTGTGTCGCCACCATTACCGCAAGCCGCATCTCGCTCAAGACCGAGCGGCGGATGCGCCTGTTCTCGCAGGAAGGCTACCTGTCCGCCGATTTCATGAAGCGTGAACTGACCATGATCGGGCGCGAGCGTGGCCTGCCGCTGCCGGGCACGGGCGGCTTCCGGCGCGAAGCCGTGACATGGCGCGACCATGACACGCTGGCCGCCGAGCACGCGGCCTTTGCCGCCTCCTGCCTTGATGGGGCGAAAGTGCTGGTCGATGCCGTGGCCGGACGCCGCGCGCTGGCGGCGGCCCTTGCGGTAACGCAGGGCATTGCCGCCACCCGTGCGCGGATGGAAGCATCGGGCCTGATCATTCCCCCCGTTCAGGGGGACTGAAGCGTCTCGCGCAGCATTTCCAGTTCCAGCCAACGTTCTTCCGCCGCCGTCAGGTCGGCCTGTGCCTTTTCCAGCGCCGTGGTGGCGGCGGTGAAGGCGGCGGGGTCGCGCGCGTAAAGTCCCGCATCGCTCAGGAGGGCACGCAGGCGTTCGATCTCGCTTTCCAGCGCCGCCATCTGTTTGGGCAGCTGTTCCAGCGCGTGCCTGTCCTTGTAGGACATCTTGCGCGCGGGCTGGCGGGGGGACGCGGAAGGCGTCACGTCGGTTCTGGCCGGTGTGGTGTCCGTGCGCTCCTGCCGCGGGCGGGCGGCCAGCGTGTCATCACGGCGCTGGGCCAGCATGTCGCTGTAGCCACCGGCGTATTCCACCCATTTCCCGCCGCCTTCCGCCATCAGGATGGAGGAGGCGACCCGGTCGAGGAAGTCACGGTCATGGCTGACCAGCAGCACCGTGCCGGAATAGCCGGCCAGCATGTCCTGCAAAAGGTCCAGCGTTTCAAGGTCAAGATCGTTGGTCGGCTCGTCCAGCACCAGCAGGTTTGAGGGCCGGGCCAGCGCGCAGGCCAGCATGAGCCGCCCCCGCTCACCGCCCGACAGCACGCCCACCGGCGTGCGCGCCTGCTCGGGGCGGAACAGGAAGTCCTTCATGTAACCGATGACGTGGCGCTTCTCGGTGCCGACCTGCACCATGTCGCCGCCGCCGCCGGTCAGCGTATCGGCCAGGGTGGCATTGGGGTCGAGCGTGCGGCGCTGCTGGTCCAGCGTGACCACGTTCAGCGCGCTGCCAATGGCGATGGAGCCCGAATCCGGCCTGTCCACGCCCGTCAGCAGGCGCAGCAGCGTACTCTTGCCCGCGCCATTGGCGCCCACGATGCCCAGCCGGTCCCCGCGCAGGATGCGCAGGTCAAGATGGCTGACCACCGGGTGGGCGGGGTCATAGGCGCGCGAGATGTCCTCGGCCACCGCCACCAGCTTGCCTGACAGGTCGCTCTCGCGTGCTTCCATCTTTACCCCGCCCTGCGGGCGGATGGCATTGCGGCGGGTGTTGCGCAGTTCGGCCAGTTCGGCCACGCGGCGGACATTGCGCTTGCGGCGCGCGGTCACGCCGTAGCGCATCCAGTCTTCCTCGCGCGCGATCTGGCGGTCCAGCTTGTGGCTGTCGCGTTCTTCCTGCTCCAGCACGTCCTCGCGCCATGTCTCGAAGCGCGCGAATCCCTGGTCCAGCCTGCGGGTGATGCCCCGGTCCAGCCACACGACCGAACGCGACAGCGTCTCCAGCAGCCTGCGGTCATGGCTTATGATGACCATGGCGGAAGAGAGCGACAGCAGTTCACGCTCCAGCCATTCGATGGTGGGCATGTCCAGATGGTTGGTCGGCTCATCCAGCAAAAGCAGGTCGGGTTCGGGGGCCAGTGCCCGGGCCAGCGCGCAGCGTCGCGCTTCCCCGCCCGAGAGGGTGGCCGGGTCTTCCGTACCGTTCAGCCCCAGTTCCGTCAGAAGCAGTTCGGCGCGGTAATCCGGGTCGCCCGGCCCCATGCCGGCACGCACGTAATCCAGCGTGGTGGCAAAGCCCGACAGGTCGGGTTCCTGCGGCAGGTAGCGTATCGTGGTGCCGGGCTGGACGAAAACGGTGCCATCATCGGCCTGTATCTCACCCGCCGCGATGCGCAGCAGGGTGGACTTGCCGCATCCGTTGCGGCCGACAAGGCACAGCCGCTCACCGGCGCCCACGCCAAATCCCGCCCCGTTGAGCAGCGGCGCGCCACCAAGGGTAAGGGTAATATCCTGAAGGAGAAGAAGGGGAGGAGAAGCCATGTCCGCTTATGTCCCTTCCATGGCACGGTGCGCAAGGGCTGCTACGCGGGCGGGCACGCCTGTTTCGCCCCCTCCAGTATGTTCAGGAACGACAGCCCCCACCCCAGGGCGGTGCGGCTGGCGATGCTGTTCCAGCAGGACTGCCAGCGCTCGCGCCGTTCCGCGGCCGACATCACCATCGCGCGTTCCAGCGCGTCGGCCATGTCATCATGGTCAAGCGGGTTGACCAGGATCGCGGCATCCAGCTGCTTTGCGGCGCCAGCCAGGCGGGAGAGGATCAGCACGCCAGGGTCTTCGGGGTCCTGGGCTGCGATGAATTCCTTGGCCACCAGGTTCATTCCGTCGCGCAGGGGGGTAATGTAGCCGATATCGGCCAGCCGCATGTAGCCTGCCACCGTCGGGCGCGGGCTGCCGCGTGTCAGGAAGCGCAGCGGTGTCCAGTCCGCCTGCCCGCGATGGGCGTTGAGCTGGCCGATCTGGTGTTCCAGCTTGTTGCGCAGCGCCTGGTAGGATGCCACATCCGTCCGGCTTTCGGCCGCGATCTGCAGGAACGTGACCTGGCGTTCGCGCTGCGGATAGGTTTCCAGGAAGCGTTCATAGCCCGCCAGCCGGTGGTCCAGCCCCTTGGTGGGGTCCATGCGGTCCACGCCAAAGACCAGCCTGCGCCCCGCCAGCGAACCCGACAGCCGGCGCAGGTCCTCCAGGTCCGCGGCATCGCGCGCGGTCGCGGCAAAGCGGGTGGGGTCGATTTCGACGGGAAAGGTGCCGACCCGCACCGTATGCCCTTCAAATGTCAGGGCATCGTCGCCCATGGCCACGGCGCCTGCCTTGCGGGTGGCGGCGAAGATGAAATTGGCCGTGTCATCCGCCGTCTGGAAACCCAGCAGGTCGGCGCGCAGCAGGTCGCGCAGGAAGGTGCCGCCATCGGGGGCGGTGGCCAGCATGTCCGGCGCGGGGAACGGGGTGTGAAGGAAAAAGCCGATGGGCTGGCGCACGCCATGGCGGCGCAGCAGGGCGGCCAGCGGCAGCAGGTGGTAGTCATGGATCCAGATGACGTCATCCGCGCGCAGCAGCGGCAGCAGGTTTTCACAGAACCGTTCGTTGACCGACCAGTAGCTGGCAAGCTCGCGCCGTTCGAAGTGGATGTGCTCGGGCAGGGAATGCATGAGCGGCCACAGCGTGGAGTTGGAAAAGCCGGTATAGTAATTGCGGTGCTCGGCCGGGGTCAGGCCGATGGTGGCGTATTCCACGCCTTCGGCCTTCTGGAGTGCGGGGGGCAGGTGGGCCGCGTCGGGGTGGCAGGTGCCGTTCCAGCCAAACCACATGCCGCCCTTGCGTGCCAGCAGGTCCTTGAGCACGACGGCCAGGCCACCGGGGCGCAGTCCTTCCTTGGGAACGGGAACGCGATTGGAGACGATGACCAGCCGTTTCATTCTGCCCTCTTGAATTAAGCGGTTGCAGTAGTGCACCAGCACCGCCCGACTGCACGGCCGGAACGTTCAGCATACACGCAACGGCGGGGGGAGGGGATGCCACTGACGCCAGTGCTGGCATGCGGTTGCGTCAGTTCAGGGGCACGCCACCGGAAACGGCCTGGTAGGTCGAGACCGCAAGGGTCAGCGGTTCGAACCGCTTGGTGATGACGAAGGCCGGCTCGATCGTGTCGCCGGTCAGCAGGCGCTCGGGATAGGCGGTGACGAAGATGATGGGAATGTCCTGATGCTGCAGGATGCTGGACACCGCGTGCATGCCGTCCCCCCCGTCACCCAGGTTGATGTCGGCCAGGATCAGGCCGGGACGGGTCTCGCGCGCCAGGCGGATGGCCTCGGCCTCGCTGCTGGCAACACCGGCTATGGTATGCCCGCACTGGCGCACCAGTTCCTCGATGTCCATCGCGATGATGGGTTCGTCCTCGATGATCAGCACGCTGGTCTGCGCGCAGGAGCGCAGGCGGGCATGGGCATCTTCCAGCATGGTGGCGGCCTGCGTGGGGCTGAGCGAGAGCACGCGCGCGGCGTCGGCCGGGCTCAGTTCCTCCAGCGATGTCAGCAGCAGCAGCTTGCGCGCCATGGGCGGCATGCCGCCCGCCTTCGTGTTTTCCGTGCCGTTCTGCGCATGGTGACGCGAGATCCACTGGTACAGACGCAGCCTTGGTGGCATGGCGGGATCATCCACCGCCATGAGTTCGCGCAGGCTCTCGGCCACCAGCAGGTCGCCACTGGACTGGCTGCCGCATAATGCGCGGGCGTAACGCCGGGCATAGGGCAGGGCGCGAAGCAGGTCTTGACGCCGTGATAGCGGCATGAGGCATTCATCTCCCCAGATAAACTGTTACACTCCGGATCATGACAGCGTTAGGCTGTGCTGCAAGAGTTGAAGAGTAAACAAACTGGAATCCAGAATACCACTTGATCCGTCGGCGGTCACGCACTTGCGTGGGGAGATGCTTGCCCTTCTCCCCCAGTTGCGGGGTTTTGCCCGTTTCCTGACCGGGCAGGCGGCGGCGGCGGACGATCTGGTGCAGGAAACCGTGCTGCGGGCGCTGGATGCGATCGGGCAGTTCACGCCCGGCACCAGCATGAAGGCGTGGCTGTACACCATCGCGCGCAACCTGTTCTACGAGCAGGCGCGCCACAGGCGGCGCGAGCGCGATGTGATGTCGGATTACGCCCTGCGTCCCGACCGCCCCGAAAGCGGCACGCCGGAAGGGGAGGCCGATGCCCTGCGTGACCTCAACGGCGCGATCTGGCGGCTCTCCCCCCGCCTGCGTGAGGCGCTGGTGCTGGTGGGCGTTCAGGAAATGACCTATGCGGAGGCCGCGGCCGTGTGCGGCGTGACGGTCGGCACGATCAAGGCCCGTGTGTCACGCGCGCGCGCGCAGATCATGGAATACATGGGCGACGGTGGCCCGGGCCGGGGGGCGTAGGGGCCTTTTTCCGCCTGCTCGCGTTTTCGTTATATGCCCGGATGTAACCTTTCGCGCTTCCTGTTCATTCCCTCTGCATGAACGACATCAAAGCGGAGACCAAGATGACCGGCAGCTTCCATGACGAGATGATTGCAATCCTGCCCCGCCTGCGCGTTCAGGCCCTGTCGCTGACGCGCAACCGCGCGGCGGCGGATGATCTGGTGCAGGATGCCGTGTGCAACGCGCTGGCTGCGCAGCACAGCTTCACGCCCGGCACCAATTTTTCCGCCTGGATGCACCGCATCCTGCGCAACCGTTTCATTTCCGACCTGCGCAAGAAGCGCGAGACCGGCAATATCGAGGACGTGCCCGCGTCCGCCATGGCGGGAAGCGGCGCGCATGAAGAGCGCCTGGTGGTCAAGGAACTGGCCGAAGCCATGAACCGCCTGCCCGCCGACCAGCGCGAGGCGCTGGTGCTGGTGGTGATGCAGGGCATGAGCTATGACGAACTGGCCGCCGCCACGGGATGTGCCGTGGGCACCGCCAAGAGCCGCGTGTTCCGTGCCCGCCGCCAGCTTGCCACATGGCTGTATGGCGAAGAGCGTGACCTGTCGACCGTCGAACTGCGCGGGGCCGTGCAGCGCCTGCGCGCCCGCGTGGGCGAACCTGTTGCGGCATCGTTCTGACCAAGCGAATTCCCACTTTGAATTGTGGTGTTAATATGGCACTGACAGGTATGCCCGCGCCAGTCTGTCAGGATACAGCAGGGTAAGATGCACGTTCCCGCATGTGCGGGGATGTGGTTGAGGTGGGAATTTACTTCGGGATAATGCGATGGCTCTGAAGGACAAGTGTCCTCCCAGGCAACCAGGAAAGAAGTCCACAAACAGATCGGATGATGCGTTCGAGCTATGGTTGAAGCGGGGGCTGCATCAGTTGTTCGATGATGTGACCAAGGAACCTGTCCCCGAGGAACTGCTGCGCCTGATTGAGGAAGACCGGAAACGGACAAAATAAATGTCCGTATTTCGCTCCCCGGGTCAGGGCAGGCAGGGCCGCCACCGTAGCCTGTTCACCCGTATCGGTCGTGTGTTCGATGCCGTGCGTGGCCGGATGATGGCCATCATCCTGCTGGCCGCCACCCCCATTGCCATGATCGGCGCGGTGCAGGCGTGGCACAGCTATCACAACACGCTGGAGGCACCGGGCTATCGCACGGACCTGGCCGTGGCGCGCATTGATCTGGAACTGCGCCACGAATCCGAGCATCTCGGCTCGCTGCTCAGGGCCGTCTCGCGCATGCGGCTTGATGACGGCGGCCTGCACCGCATGCTTGAACTGGTCCAGTCCCTGACCGGGCAGCATTACAGCCAGATCGCCCTGACCGATGACCGCGGCAACATCCTGACCGCCGTGGGCCGGATGACGGATGTCATCCCGCTTACGGTGGATGACATGCCCCGCTTCCAGGGTGATATCGGCATGCGGGTCATTACCGATCCGCTGACCAACGTTCCCGCTTTCTTCCGCATTACCGTCGCCACCATGATCAGTGACGACATGGGCCGCCCGGCGCGCGCGGGCTATCTTGCCGCCGTCATGCCCCTGTCCTGGCGCAGCAGCATCCTGCAGTCCAGCGATCCCCGGCTTGACCTGCTGCAGCAGAATGGCCCGATCGAGATATGGGTGCTGGACGCCCGCGCCCGCATGGCAGCCCCGCTGTGCGCGGACTGCAACTGGGTCACCCGGCCCCCGGCGCGGATCATGCAGTGGGCGCGCGCCATGATGGCGCAGGGGCACGAACAGGTCCATGTCACGCTGTCGGACGGCGCGTTTTCCGTGGGGCGCGTACTGGGGGGCGTGCATGTGCTGACCATGACGCGGCGCAACGCGGGGGAGCGGCACGCGGTGGTCATGTTCGCCATATCGCTGGTCAGCAGCGGGCTGCTGCTGCTTGTCGGCCTGCTGGGTGCGTCCAAGAGCGCCGACGTGCTGGTCATAACGCCGCTGCGCAGGCTTACGGCATCGGTCAACCAGTGGCAGCTGGGGGGGATGTATGAAGTCCGTTCCAACTGGGCCATGCCGCTGGAGGTCAGGCAGCTTGCCCACGCCTTCAGCAAGGCGACGCGCAGGCTGGCGCGGCATGAGAAGCGGCTGGAACGCGCGCAGGTGCGCCAGGAACTGCTGCTCAAGGAAATGCATCATCGCGTCAAGAACAACCTGCAGATCGTGGCGTCCCTGCTCAACCTGCAGGCCGGGCGGATCCGCCAGCCCGCGGCAAGGGAAGAATTCGCCCAGGCGCGCGACCGCGTGCGCGCGCTGGCCACCCTGCACCGCTACCTGTACGCCGATGGGGAACTGTACAGCCTGAACATGCAGAGCTTCGTGCGCGAACTGTGCGGCCAGATCATGCACGCCATTGGCGAATCCGACGAAGGGCGGATCACGCTCGACATCCGCGTGGATGACCTGCTCATGGTGCCCGACCAGGCCGTGCCGCTGGCCCTGATCGTGACGGAAGCGGTCAGCAACACGATCAAGTATGCCTTCCCCGACCAGCAGCGCGGCACGCTGGAAGTGGGGCTGCGCGCGCTGGATGGCGGGCGGGCCTGCCTGTGGATTGCCGATAACGGCGTGGGCATGGCCGCCGTGCGCAGCAATGCGCATGAACATGAGGCCCGCAGTGGCATCGGCATGCAGCTGATCCGGGGCTTTGCGCGCCAGCTGGGGGGCAACCTGCAGATTTTTGAGGAAAACGGGACACGTTATGTCCTTGTTTTTCCACTAAAGCAGCCCGAAGAAGACGAAATGGCCCCCTGATCGCATGCAAAAATGCATGGCAGAGTTATGTTCCGGGCAGTTTGGGGCGGCGCATGATGACTGTCCCTGTGCCGTGTCATTCGGTATAGGGAGCGGTCATGAACGATGACAAGACAGTGATGAAGGCGTGGACCAGGGCACAGTCGCGCCTTGGGCGCAGGCTGGCCATGCCTGTAGTGTTGCTGGGGCTGGCGGTGGCCGGTGTGGCGGTGGGACAGGTCTGGTGCGTGGCCAGCATACTGGCCTGCGTGCTGGTGCCGGGCGGTACGAAGGTGGCGGCATGGCCGCTTGCCGGTCTTGTCGGGCTGGCCGTGCTGCGCGCCGCGCTGCAGATGGGTATTGACGTGCTGGCCGCGCGTGCGGGCATGAAGGCGCGCGCGCGGCTGCGCGGGGGCGTGGTCGATGCCATCCTGCGCGGCGGGCCGGGCCTGCTGCGTAATCACCATAGCGGGGAACTCACGGCCCTTGCCGTTGACCGGATCGAGGCGCTGGACGGGTTTTTCGCCCGCTGGCTGCCCGCTTCCGTGCTGTGGGTGGCGGCGCCGCTTGTCATTGGCGTCCTTGCGGCGCTGGTCCAGCCGGGTTCGGCGCTGATCATGGCGGCATGCGGCCTTGCCGTGCCGTTTGGCCAGGCGCTGTTCGGCATCGGGGCCGCCGTGGCGTCGCGCAACCAGTTCCTGGCCATGACCCGTCTGCAGGCGCGGTTTCTGGACCGGGTGCGTGGCATTGCCACCATCGTGCTGTCCGGCCGGACCGAGGACGAGACCCGTCGCCTTGCCGCAAGCGCCGAGGAACTGCGCATGCGGACCATGAAGGTGCTGCGTGTCGCGTTCCTCTCCTCCGCCTCCATTGACTGCGCGCTGGTCGTGGCGCTGGTGCTGGTGGCGCTGCGCAACGGGGCGCAGATCATGGCGCTGCATGAACAGGGCGTGCCCGCCACCGTGATGGCGGCGCATGTGGCGCGCGGGCTGTTTGTCGTGCTGCTGGTGCCGGAGTTCTTCGCCCCCTTCCGCAGTCTGGCGCTGGCCTATCAGGATCGTGCCCATGCCTCGGGTGCGGCGGCGGCCATGCGGATCCTGCCCGATGCCGTCACCGCGCGGGCCGAAGGCCGGGCGCTGTGTGACGCGGGGCAGGGCGTGCGGGTGGCGTTCGAGAACGTGGGTTTCGCGTGGGACGCCGCGCGGGGGGCGACACTGGAGGACATTTCCTTCACCGTGCCCGCCGGGCAGGCCGTCGTGCTGTGGGGGCCGTCGGGTTCGGGCAAGTCCACCCTGATCGAGATGCTGCTGGGCTTCATCCAGCCCGCAGCCGGGCGCATCACCTTCAATGGCACCGACATGGCGGCCATCGACCCCGCCGCACTGGTGGCCATCACATCGTGGATCGGGCAGAAGCCGGTGCTGTTCGCGGGTACGCTGCGCGAAAACATCCTTTTTGCCCGTCCCGCTGCGACCGAGGCCCAGCTGCAGGCCGCCGTCACAGCGGCGGCGGCGGACAGTTTCGTGGCCCATCTGCCCCACGGGCTTGATACGCGCATTGGCGAAGGCGGGTTCGGCCTGTCTGGCGGGCAGGCCCAGCGGGTGGCGATCGCACGCGCCTTTCTCAAGGACGCGCCGCTGCTGCTGCTGGATGAACCCACTTCGCATCTCGACCCGGAAACCGAGGCGGATGTGTTCGCCAGCCTGCGCAGGCTGGCGGAACATCGCACCGTCATCCTGGCCAGCCATTCGCCGGCGGCGGCTGGCTTTGGCGGCCAGCGGATCGACCTTGACCACGGGCGGATTGTCACCAGCGGGGAGCATGCATCGTGAAATCCACGGAAAACCGGGAATTCTCGCGCCAGGCACGGCGCGAGGGCGTGCTGGCCCCGGTGCTGCAGATCCTGCAGATATGGCAGCGCCGCGCACCGCTGCTGACGGCGGGCGCGCTGCTGTCGCTGCTGGCGCTGCTGATCGGGCTGCTGCTCATGCGGGCGGCGGGGCTGCGTGTGGCGGCCATGACGGTGGGCATGCTGGTGGTCACCACCGGGGCGCTGCGCATCTTTGGCGCCTCGCGCGTTATCCTGCGCTATACCGAGCGTCTGGTCACGCATGATGCCATGTTCCGCGCGCTGGCGGATGTGCGGGTCTGGTTCTTCCGCCATCTGGCGCGCGGCGCCGCGGCGGGGCTTGGCTTCCGCCGCGCGGGTGACCTGCTGTCGCGTCTGGTGTCCGATGTCGAGGCGCTGGACGGGCTTTACCTGCGCATCATCATCCCGCTTGCGGGCGCGCTGCTGGTCCTGCCGTTCCTGTTCATTGCCATCAATATGGTGGATACCGAACTGGCACTGGTGGTGAGCGGGCTGTTCGCCTGTGGCGCCTTTGGCCTGCCCCTGCTTGCCGCCATTCTGGGGCGGCGCGAGGGCGGGCTGGTCAGCCATGCCAGCGCGCAGCTGCGCATTGGCGTGCTGGATATGGTGGGCGGCCTGCGCGAGATCGCGACCTTTGGCGCGGAAGGCCGCATGCGTGACCATGTCCATGCCCGTGACGCGGCATTGTTCCGCGCACAGATGCGGCAGGCGCGCATGCTGGCCCTGGCCGGTGCCGCGTCCTATCTGTGCGGGCAGGCGGCGGTCGTGGCCGTGCTGGCGGCGGCCCTTGGCCTGGGCCTGCCGCGCATTGCCCCGCTGCCCGCGGCAGCCGTGCTGTTCCTGACCGTGGCGGCGTTTGAAAGCGTGGGCGGCCTGACCCGTGCCGGTGCGCTGGCGGGTAGCATTACCCGTGCGGCGGCGCGGGTGGTGGCGGTGGGCGCCATGCCCGAACATGCCCCGCCCGAAGGCACCGAACCGGCACCGGCCGGCACGGATATCCGCTTCGAGCACGTTACCTTCCGCTGGGATGCCCACCGCCAGCCGGTGCTGGATGACCTGAGCCTGACTATAGCGGCGGGCGAGCGCGTTGCGATACTCGGGGCATCGGGGGCGGGCAAGTCCACCCTTGCGGCGCTGCTGCTCAAGGTGGTGGCGCCCGAGGCGGGACGCATCACGCTGGGGGGGCAGGATATCGCCACCATCCGCGATGACGACCTGCGCGGGCGCATTGCATGGCTTTCACAGGCGACGCATCTGTTCGCCGATACGATTCGTGCCAACCTGCTGCTGGGTCGGCCCGACGCGGACGAGGCGGAACTGTGGGCCGCGTTGGAGCAGGCCCGGGTGGCCGATGTGGTGCGTGACCTGCCCGAAGGGCTGGACAGCTGGCTGGGGGAAGGCGGGGCCAGCCTGTCGGGCGGGCAGGGCAGGCGGCTTGCGCTGGCGCGTGTCCTGCTTTCACGCGCGCCAATCCTGATTCTGGATGAACCGGCCACGGGGCTTGATGCGCGGACCGAGCAGGAATTCCTGCTGACCCTGAATGAAGTCACACGCGGCCGCACGGTCATCCTGATTGCCCACCGGCTGGCGGGGGTTGAAAAACTGGATCACGCATGGCGGATTTCTGGCGGCAAGATGGCCGGTATTGGTGCATAAGAAGGCGGGCATGTCGGTCCAGAGGATTGACGTGCCCAGCCCCGCAGGGCACGAAGTAGCGGAAAACCGGGTCGGACGCACCAGAAGCGCGCAAGCGGTCCGTCTTTTGAATCTCTGAAACAGGAGTAAGTTCATCATGCGTCGCCTGTCCCTTCTTCTTGGTCTTGGTCTGCTGACAGGATGCGCTGGTGGCCATCCGGGCAAATATGTCGTGTTCTTTACCGAGAACTCCACCCAGCTTGACACGCCGGCCCAGACCGTCATCACGCAGGCGGCCCAGCGGGCGGTGGCCAGCCACGCCAATGTGCGTGTCGAAGGTTACGCCGCCGCCAGCCATGACCTGTCGGCCGATGAACTGCTGGCCATTGACCGCGCCAAGGTCGTCGCCCGCCAGCTGGTGGTGGATGGCGTGGACACCAGCCGCATCCGCCAGCAGCCGCGCGGCCCGATGAACAATGAAAGCGGTGCGCTGGCGTCCCGCCGCGTCGAGATCGAGGTGGGCGGACACTGAGCGACGGCGCACCGCTTCATGCCATGACACCGCACGCAGTCCCGTCGCGCGACCCGCGCGGCGTGCTGGCCGATGTTTTCGGTTTTCCCGACTTTCGCGGCCTGCAGCAGCAGGCCGTGGATGAGGTCATGGCCGGGCGCGACTGCCTTGTGCTCATGCCCACGGGCGGCGGCAAGAGCGTGTGCTATCAGGTGCCCGCCCTGGCCCGGCCGGGCACCGGGCTTGTCATTTCGCCCCTGATCGCCCTGATGGATGACCAGGTGGCCGCCCTGCGCCAGCTGGGGGTCAATGCCGGCGCGTTGCATTCCGAACTGGAACCCGACGAGGCCGCCCGCGTGCGCGCCGACCTGGTGGCGGGACGGCTGGATATCCTTTATGTCTCGCCCGAGCGGCTGCTCTCTCCGGGCATGCTGGAGCGGCTGGGACGGCTGACGCTGTCCGTCATCGCGATTGACGAAGCCCACTGCATTTCCGCCTGGGGCCATGAATTCCGGCCCGAATACCGCGAACTTGCGGCGCTGCCGCAGCATTTCCCCCATGTGCCGCGCATTGCCCTGACCGCCACGGCGGACGCGCGTACCCGCAGTGACATCCTTGAAGCCCTGGCCATGCCCGACGCCACGGTGCTCAAGGCCAGTTTCCACCGCCCCAACCTTGATATCGCCGTCCGGCCCAAGACATCGGAACTGCGTCAGCTGACCGCCATACTGGACCGGCACCGGGGGGCGGCCTCCATCGTCTATTGCGGCAGCCGCAGCAAGACCGAGCGCGTGGCGCGTTCGCTGGTGGGCAAGGGGTATCCGGCGCTGCCCTTCCATGCCGGGCTTTCCCCTGTTGAAAAGCGTGCGGCGCTGATGCGCTTCCGTTCGGGAGAGCCGGTGGTGATCGTGGCCACCATCGCCTTTGGCATGGGGATTGACCGGCCCGATGTGCGCGCGGTGGTGCATCTGGACATGCCTTCCTCGCCCGAGGGGTATTACCAGCAGATCGGCCGCGCGGGCCGTGATGGCGAACAGGCCGAGACGGTGCTGCTGGATGGCGGCGATGACATGGCGCGCGCACGCTACTGGCTGGAACAGTCCAACGCGCCCGATGCCCAGAAACGCATCATGAGTGCGCGGCTGGAAGCCATGATCGCCCTGACCGAGACCACCGGCTGCCGTACCCAGTCCCTCCTGTCCTGTTTTGGTGAGGAACTGGACCATGCTTGCGGGCATTGCGACAACTGCCGCAATCCTGTCGCCACGTTTGATGGCACGGTGGCGGCGCAGAAGGTGCTGTCCGCCATCTACCGCACCGGCCAGCGTTTTGGCGCGGTGCATGTGGTGGGCGTGCTGCGGGGCAAGGGATCGGACATGGTCTCGCGCCACGGGCATGAGAAGCTGAGCGTGTTCGGCATCGGCCAGGACCGGCCGGAACCCTTCTGGCGTGGGGTGATCCGCCAGCTGATTGCCCGTGGCGCGATAAAGGTGACGGGTGAATACAACTCCCTGGCGCTGGAGGAAGGGCGCGCGCGCCCCATCCTGCGTGGCGAGGAGCCGATCATGCTGCGCGAGGACGCGACCGAGGACCTGAAGGCCGCCGCCCGCACGATGGGGAATGCCCGCCCGCAACGGCCCGATCTTGCGCCCGAGGCCGCCGCGCGGTACGAAGCCCTGCGGGCCTGGCGGCTGGGAGAGGCACGGGAACAGGAAATCCCGCCTTACGTTATCTTTCATGATGCCGTGCTGCATGACATTGCCATGGAGCGGCCATCCACGCTGGATGAGCTGGGTATGATCCGTGGGGTTGGTGGCTCCAAGCTGGCCCGTTATGGTGAAGCCGTGCTGGATGTGCTGGCGGAAGTGGGCGGCTAGTCCCGTCCGGCTGGCCGGCATGGGCCGCCCCTGTTTTATGCTGTAGTCGGGAACCCGTTGCGCATGCGTTGCCCCTTTTGTGGAAATGATGATACCCAGGTCAAGGACAGCCGCCCGCATGAAGATGGCGCCGCCATCCGGCGCCGGCGTATCTGCGGTGCGTGCGGGCAGCGCTTCACCACCATCGAGCGGGTGCAGCTGCGTGATCTTGTGGTCATCAAGGCCGACGGGCGCCGCGTGCCGTTCGAGCGCGAGAAGTTGGCGCGCTCGGTCCGCATCGCGCTGCGCAAGCGCCCGGTCGATGCCGAGCGGATCGAGCGGATCGTCAACGGGATTGTCCGCCGTCTCGAAGCCATGGGGGAGACGGATATCCCTTCACGCGATATCGGGCGGCTGGTCATGGAAACGCTGCGCGAGATTGATTCCGTGGCCTATATCCGCTTTGCCAGCGTGCACTGGGATTTCCGGGATACCAAGGATTTTGCCGATATCCTGGACACGATTTCCGCCTCCGTATCGGGGGAGGAGGGCAGCGACTTTGCCCCCGACGGTGCCAAGGACAAAGATTGAACTGGACCCCGCGGCCCAAAGAGGCGATGAAGCCCTGATTTCGCAGCATCGCCACAGCAGGAGTACCCCGCCATGACACAGACAGACGGTGACCGGCAGCCCAAGGTCCGTTCCCGCACCGCATCGCGCGTGGCGGCGGTGCAGGCCCTGTTCCAGATCGAGCAGGCTGGCGAAAGCCCCGAGCACGTCATAAATCAGTTCAACCGCCACCGGCTGGGCACATCCGTGGTGCAGGACGGCAGCTATGCCGAAGGGCAGGTGCCCGATGCCGATGCCCGCCTGTTTGGCATCGTGGTGCGTGGTGCCGTGGCGCGGCAGGAGCGCATAGACGGCCTGCTGCACGAGATCCTGCCGGCTTCGTGGCCGCTGGCCCGACTGGACCCGGTGCTGCGCGCGATCATGCATGCGGCGGGTGGCGAAATGACGGGGGCGGACCCCGTCCCCGCGCGTGTCATCATCAATGAATACATGGATATCGCCCACGGTTTTCTGGCGGGGGATGAGCCGCGCATGCTCAATGGCGTGCTTGATGCGCTGTCACGGCGCCTGCAGGAACCGGCGGCGCAGCCAGCCATGGACGTGACGCCCGATACCCCGGAATCCTGAAGCAGGATGGGCGGCCATGGCGTGCCGTGACCTGCCCGATACCGGGCTGCCAGCCGAATTCGGGTTCATAGCCCGTATTTTCCGCCCGCTTGCAGGCCATGGCGCGCTGGACCTGCGTGATGATGCCGCCGTGTTTACCCCGCCACCGGGCCGACAGATCGTGATCGCGGCCGACGCCATGGTGGAGAGCGTGCATTTCCTGCCCGATGACCCGGCGGAGACCGTTGGCCGCAAGCTGCTGCGCTGCAACCTGTCCGACCTTGCGGGCATGGATGCGACGCCGCTGGGCTACCTGCTGACGGTATCCATGCCCCCCGCGCGTGACGAGGCCTGGTTCGCGGGCTTTGCGACCGGGCTTGCGCGTGACCAGCAGGAATTCGGCATTACCCTGCTGGGGGGCGATACCACATCCACCACCGGCCCGCTGGTGCTCTCGCTGACCGTGCTGGGGCATGTCGCCCCCGGCATGGCACTGCGCCGGAATACGGCGCGCGTGGGGGACGGGCTATGGGTGACAGGCACCATTGGCGATGGCGCGATGGGCCTTCTGGCACGCCGGGGCGAGATAGCCGACAGGGATGGCTACCTGGCGGGTCGCTACCAGTTGCCACGCCCCCGTCTGGGGCTGGCGCTTGGTGCGGTTGCTTCCGCTGGCATGGATGTTTCCGACGGGCTGGTGCAGGACCTGGGGCACATGGCGCGCGAAAGTGGTGTGGGCGCGGTCATCCATGCGGCACAGGTGCCACTTTCCCCCGCCGTGCGTGCGCTCGGGCCGCAATGGCTGCCCACCTGCCTGGGTGGGGGGGATGACTATGAACTGCTGCTGGCGGTGCCGCCGGGGCATGAGGCGTTGCTGCGTGACCATGCGGCGCGGCAGGGGGTGTCCGTCACCCGCATCGGGCAGGTGGTGGCAAGGGCGGGCGTGCGCGTGCTTGACGCCAGCGGGGCAGAGATGGTGCTGGCCCGGCGCGGCTGGAGCCATGCCATGTAGGCGGCTAGGCGCGTTCAGTCCGCCAGCGGGCGGTCGTACACACGGTAGCGCTTGCACGGCCGGGGCGTGATGCGCTCGATCAGGCGGCGCATGGGCAGGTTGGTTTCCAGTACCCAGCCCAGTTCGATGGTGCGGTAGGGCAGGCTGCGGCCGCGCTTCATCAGTTCGGTAATGGCCAGGGCGGGCATGATGGCGCCCAGCGCCGTACCATCCAGCGTGGAACTGACCCCCAGCAGGATGACGCGGGCGGAATGGAATTCATGCCGCAGCAGCCGCTTGCCCAGCTTGAGCCAGCCCAGCGGCGAGGGGTCGCCGTTCAGGTCCCATGAGATATCGAATACATTGGGCACCACAAAGGCAACACAGACCGGCTTGCCGGCCTGTTCGATCAGCACGAAATGCTCCGGCCGCAGGATGGGCTTCATCTCCACGATCATGGACTGCACATCCTCGCGCGCCAGCGGGATCGAACCCCAGTTGTTGCGCCACGCATCGTTGTAAAGCGTGCGCAGGATCTCGCCATCCTCCTCGATCCGGTCCATGCGCAGGCCACGGGTGGTGACATTGCCCAGCCGTCCTTCCCCCAGGCGCAGGCTGGCGGGGACCAGATGCGCTTCCTCCGCATCGGGGCCGGTGCGCATCTGGTAGGCCACCAGGTCGCGTATCTTGACGCAGCCACAGGCCTCCATCATGCCCGGCAGCCATTGCGGGTGCCACGGCATGGCGACCATGGGCATGGCGTGATGGCCTTCGATCATCACGCCGAATTCGCCATTGCTGTCCAGCGTCTGCGGCCCGCGCATGAGTTTCATGCCATGCTGGCGCAGCCATGTGCCCGCTGCATCCAGCAGGGCGGAGACCACCTCCAGGTCGTCAATCGCGTCCAGTGCCCCGAAAAAGCCCACGGGTTCGCCATAATGCGCCATGGAGACCGGGTCGATCTGGGCCGAGATCCGGCCCACCGCGCGCCCGCCGCGCATGGCAAGGAAATACTGCGCCCGGCCCAGCCGGAAAAAGGCGTTCTTGCGCGGTGTCAGCAGGTCGCGCTGGGTCAGGTCCAGTGGCGGCACGTAACCGGGCAGGCCGGCGTACAGGCGGCGGGGCAACTGGATAAAGGTGGTCATCTGACGAAAGCCGGAAACGGGAATGATAGTAAGACGATCGGTTTCGTTCATGACCGGTTCGTTGCATCCTGAACATTACCGGCATGGGCCCTTGTTTCCATGGTGGAACCGCGCAGGCTATGCAGGCATGGGTTGAGAGAAGTGATTCGGTGGTCCGTCCTGTTGTTGTGCTCATTGCACAGATGGACCCTGAAAAGGAAGATGGACAATGACAGTAAGGACCGCTTCACGCATGGATGAAGGCAGATATGTGCTGATTACGGGTGCATCCAGCGGGATCGGGGCGGAACTGGCGTGGCTTTACGCCGCCCGCGGGCGGCCGCTGGTGCTGTGGGGGCGCAATGCCGGACGGCTGGAAAACGTGGCCGCCCGGGCGCGTGGCTGCGGGGTGGATGTGCGGACCCGCGTATTGGACGTGGCCGATGGCACGGCCGCCATCGCCGCCCTGCGAGAGGACGATGCCAGCCACCCGCTAGATATCGTCATCCTTGCCGCGGGGCTGGGCGACATGCGGCGCGGGGATGATGTGGTGGAACGGGCGGAGGACGTGCTCAGGCTGGGTCTGGTCAATTACGCAACACCTTCGGCCATGGCCGCCGCCGCCGCCGAATGCATGGTGCCGCGCGGGCGGGGGCATATCGTGCTGATCGGTTCGGTGGCGGCCTTCCATGCCCTGCCGTTCGCCGCTGCCTATTCCGGCTCCAAGGCGGGGCTGAAACGCTTTGCCGAGGCACAGCAGATGGCGCTGGCCCCGCTTGGCATCGGGGTGACCCTGGTCTCGCCGGGGTTTGTGGATACGCCCATGAGCCGCCGCGTGGTGGGGGCCAAGCCGTTCCTGCAGACTGCCCCCATGGCCGCGCGCCGGATTGCCCGCGCGGTGGACCGTGACCGGCCGCATCTGGTCTTTCCGTTCCTGTTTTCCGTGCTGCGGCTGGTCGATACCCTGGTGCCGTGGCCGCTCAAGCGGCGCATTCTGTCAGCAATCAAAGCCGACCAGACCGGCTGAGCGGCAGGAGGACTGCCATCCCATGGGCACGGCGTTCGTTGCGGATCTGGATGATTGTGGCCATTTCGTGACATTGATCAATGAAATTGGCCGGAGCATGGGCTTGTTTCCTGCACAGATATGTTAACAACCAGGCCTGCGATGCCTGATTTTTGTCCCCTGTTGCGCAAGATGTGATGGGAGGGGCATGATCGTAGACTGTTTTTATTGCAATTGCAGGCAAGGAGCATGCCGCATGGGCACGGAGCGTGACCGGACATGAAAGAGATCGTAGCAGTTGATATCGGCGGGACGCATGCCCGTTTCGCCATTGCCCAGGTGGACCAGGGCCGGGTTGTCACACTGGGGGAAGCCACGACCCTGAAATGTGCCGATCACGCCAGCCTTCAGCTGGCATGGGAAGCCTTTGCCAGCGTGATCGACCGCCCCCTGCCGCGTGCCGCGGGCATTGCGGTGGCCTGCCCCATCAAGGGCGATATCCTGAAGCTGACCAATAACCCGTGGGTGATCCAGCCCGCGTGGCTGCCGGTCAAGCTGGGGGTGGATGAACTGATCCTGGTCAATGATTTCGGGGCCGTGGCCCATGCGGTGGCGCAGGTGGGGGCGGACAGTCTCCAGCATATCTGCGGCCCGGACGTGCCGCTGCCCGAGGAGGGTGTGACAACCGTTGTCGGGCCGGGCACCGGGCTGGGGTCGGCCTATGTCGTGCGCCGCAAGAACGGCTATTTCGTGTGCGAGACCGAAGGCGGCCACATCGATTTTTCCCCGCTTGACCCGCTGGAGGACCGGATCCTGACCGTGCTGCGCCGGCGTTACCGCCGCGTATCGGTCGAACGCGTGGTATCCGGGCCGGGGCTGCTGAACCTGTATGAGGCGATTGCCGAAATGGGTGAGCTTTCGGTCAAGGCGCGCGATGACAAGGCATTGTGGACCATGGCGCTGGAAGGCTCGGACCCGGTGGCCGCCGCGGCACTGGAGCGTTTCTGCCTCAGCCTTGGCACGGTCGCGGGTGACCTGGCCCTGGCGCAGGGGGGCAGTGCCGTCGTGATCGCGGGCGGTCTGGGGCTGCGCCTGGCCAAGCATCTGCCCAGTTCCGGCTTTGCCGAGCGGTTCGTGGCCAAGGGCCGGTTTGAAGGCATGATGGCGGAAATGCCCGTCAAGCTGATCACCTACCCCCAGCCCGGACTGCTGGGTGCTGCCGCGGCCTTTGCCGAGGCTTATCGCTAAGAGCCTGTTTGAAATAATTTATTTTTTAAAAATAATAAAAGTTTTTGGGTGTCGCCTTTTTTCAGAAAGGCGACGTTCCTTGAAGCTTTAAAAAAAAGCTTCACCTGGAACTTTCCGGTGATTCTTGGATGTTTCCTGAATTGGCTGTTTCAGGCAGCGTTCAGGCATTCTGTCCGTATCCGTCCGGCGGTATTGTTGCCCGTGGGGCGGATACCGCCGCAGGCGTGGCGACAGGGCTTTCAGCCCTGCCACAGATGGCCGGGCATGGCATCGTACTGCCGGGTCAGGAATTCCAGCAGCACCGTGATCAGATGCGCCACGTCATGGGCATCATGCTGGGTATGGTATGCCAGTTCATGCATCGGCATATTGTTGATCATGGTGGCGATCAGGACCCGTTCGTAGCGGTTGCCAATGATTTCATGAATATATCTGTAGCGGTTGATCGACCCCATGCGTCCGTTAAGGGGGCGGCGGGACAGGCCGAGCGATGTCCGGTCCAGATGCGGGTCATCTTCCCCCATCACGCCAATACGGTAATCCGTGGCCCAGAAACGGGCCGCCGCAATATGCTGCGCATTGAGCGTGCCGATACGGTGCAGGACCTCGATGACCGTCGGCAGCGGCAGTTCGGTCGCGTGCGCCGTGTCGGGGGATGCGGGCGTGTGAACGGCAGGACTGTCAGCAGGCAAGGAGTTTGCTTTCATTTCGGCACATGGACCGTATCATCTTCGCGTTCCCCCGTGCGGGTCAATTGAAAGAGTGCCCGGCCGCGCACGCCTGCCATGAAAATATGCGCCTTCCGTATCGCTGCGGTCCATAAAAGAACGGCATCACCCGGGCCGGGGTGATGCCGTTGAGGTTCCGTGAGGAAGGTTGGGAAATCGACGGTTGGAAAGCTGTCGGGTAACCCACGGGTTGTGTTATTGATAATAATAATTATTATCATTTTCAAGGAAAAAATGATATCCACTTCAGTGACATGCGGTGGACCCGATCCTGAAAACGTGGTGCCATGGCCATAATGACAAAAGCAGGCAGGGAACAGCATGGCCATTACACCGCTTGAAGTTGCCGCACGGCGCGCCGGGGGGCGGCGTGGGGCGGACATCCTGCTGGAAATTCTGGAAAGTGAAGGGGTCCGCTACATCTTCGGCAATCCCGGCACGACGGAACTGCCGCTGATCGATGCCCTCCAGCGCCGGCCGGACCTGAAATATATCCTGGCCCTGCAGGAAGCGAGCGTGGTGGCCATGGCCGATGGCTATGCCCAGGCGGCGGGACGGCCCGGTTTCCTGAACCTGCATACGGCGGGCGGTCTGGGTCACGGCATGGGCAACCTGCTCAATGCCAGTGTTTCCCAGACGCCACTTGTCGTGACGGCGGGACAGCAGGATTCCCGGCACACGATTTCCGACCCGCTTCTGTTTGGTGATCTGGTCAGCATTGCCACCCCCGCCGTCAAATGGGCGCAGGAAGTGCTGCATGCCGATCAGTTGCCGGTGCTGGTGCGCCGTGCCTTCAACGATTCGATGGCCGCGCCGTCCGGCCCGGTCTTTCTCTCGCTGCCCATGGATGTGATGGAGGAAGCCAGTGATGTCGATATCGGGTTCCCGTCCGTCATCAACCGGGACTCGATAGCAGGCGGCCTGCCGGAACTGGCGCGGGCGCTGGCCACCATCACGCCGGGGCGGCTGGCCATCATTGCGGGCGATGAGGTGCATGGCGCGAACGCGGCGGCACAGGTCGCGGCGGTGGCCGAAGTGCTGGGGGCGCCGGTTTATGGCGCGTCATGGCCGTCGCGCATACCCTTTGCCACGTCGTGCCCGCTATGGGCGGGCAACATGCCCACGCGCGCAACCGACATCGCCCACCGGCTGGCGGATTATGATGCGATCTTTGCGCTGGGTGGCAAATCGCTGATCACCATCCTGTATTCCGAAGGTTCCCCCGTGCCGCCGGGATGCGCGGTCTATCAGGTCTCGGCCGATGCGCGTGATCTGGGCCGTACGTTCCAGACCCCGCTTTCGCTCGTGGGTAACATCCGTGCCTCGCTTGAGGCACTGCTGCCCCTGCTGGTGCAGGAAACCCGCCCCCGGCAGGCGGCCTTCACGGCGGCGCGTGACCGGGTTGTGGCCGCCCGCGCGGCGCGGCAGGAGCAGGCATGTGAACTGGTTGCCCGCCATCGCCATGATCCGGTCGTCGCACCCTGCGTCGCGGCCTATGAGGCGGTGCGGGCCATCGGCCCCGCTGTTGCGATTGTGGATGAGGCGATTGCCACATCCTCCTATACCCGCATGTTCCTCGATAGTGACTGGGCCGCGCAGTACTCCTTCCTGCGCGGGGGGGCGCTGGGCTGGGGCATGCCCGCCGCGGTCGGGGCATCGCTGGGGCTGGGGCGTGAGCCGGTGGTCTGCCTGGTGGGCGACGGTGCGGCGCTCTACTCCCCCCAGGCGCTGTGGACCGCCGCGCATGAGCAGTTGCCGGTGACTTTCGTGGTGATGAATAATCGCGAATATAATGTGCTCAAGGGCTTTATGCGCGGACAGACACATTATGTCTCGGCACGGGAAGGCAATTTCCTGGCCATGGACCTGCGTGACCCCCCCATCGACTATCAGGCCATGGCAATGTCCTATGGGCTGGATTCCCGCCTTGTGACACGGGCAGACGACATCGCCCCCGTCATCGAGGCCGCCATGGCTTCGGGCCGTCCCAATCTGGTGGAAATCGTGATCAGTACGGTTGTATGAAGCCGTTGCGCCCAGTCCTGACGGCTATCCGAAAAGCCAGTCGGGACGGTATCCCGAACGCATATGAAAGTTTTTGGTGAAGCGTTTTCCAGAAAGATTCGAGAGGCGTCGCCTTCTTGAAAAAAGGCGACATCCGGAAAAATTTTTCTGTTTTAAAGCAGTCTGTTAATGGATGGGGAAGGTGCAGCGGGCGGGCGCGGTTTCAACCCGTTCACCGCCCGGGTCCACACGCAGGGTCAGTCGCATCACGGCCGCGGCCAGATGCGCGCCGGTGGTGTGCATGGTGGTCTTGATATCCACACCATGGTTGTTGTCCAGTACCGCCACGTTACGGCCACGGGCAATGGTCGCTTCCGCCCGGACGGACCAGTAGGTCCCGTTGATGTCCGACAGGCGGGCCAGATTGTACACCGTTCCTTCGCCGCGCAGCCTGCTGTAACCGATTCCGACCGCGCCACCGCCACTGATCCTGACGGGATAGGAATGTCCGCCAAAATAAAGGCGCCCTTTCCCCCAGGAATATCCTCCCGCCAGCGCGACATCGCGCAGGCCGAAGCACAGCTTGGCGGTTGGCTGTCCCAGTGCGTCATCCGCTGCCCGTGCGGAGGGGGCGGCCAGTAGCCCAACGGCAAGAAGGAAAGGGGCGGAAAGGCGGACTGGGCGCACGGTGTGTTCCTGACAATATGCCGCGTATAAAGGCGCATATGTGAAATAAGGGGCAAGCCGGCACGCTTGACCGGCTGCGTCCTTTGTATTTCAGTCCATTACAATCAAAAGGCAACCCCCTGTCCGTCCGGTCGGGTACCCACGGACCGACAATGGGGTGGAAGGACCCTGGTCAATGCAGCCTTCTCCTGTTTCCATGGATTACGATCATCCGGCCTGTCGGGCCATCGGGCGCAAGATTCGGGCGCAGGCCCCCTTTGTTTATGGATTGACCAACTATGTCGCGGCAACCCTGAGCGCCAACGTGCTTCTGGCGGTGGGGGCCGCACCTGCCATCGGCGCGGCACCCGGCTGGGCCAGCGGTTTTGGCGCCCGGGCCGGTGCGGTGTGGATCAATGCGGCGGGGCTGATCAACGGCAGCATGGCGGCGATGCAGGTTGCCGTCGCGGCGGCCAACGCCAGTCAGGTGCCATGGGTGCTGGACCCCGTGGCCATGGGCGCGGGGGTTGCGGAATATGACGCCCTTGTCCGGCAGCTTGCTGGCAGTGGTCCTGCTGTCATCCGGGGGAATGCCAGTGAAATCATGGCGCTGGCAGGGGGCGCCAGTACGGCGCGCGGGGTGGAAACCACGGTCACGATCGCGCAGGCCGTGCCGCTGGGGCGGGTACTGGCGCGTGAGCGTAACGCGATCGTGGCCATAAGCGGGGAGAAAGACCATATCCTTGCCCCCGATGGCCAGATGGTTGTCGTGCCCGGGGGGCATCGCCTTCTGACCGCCGTTACGGGGGCCGGGTGCGCGCTGGGCGGGTTGATCGCGGCGGCCCTTGCCGTAACGCAGGCCGGGCCGGAGCGTCCTGTCGCGGTCGTGGCGGTCCATGCCCTGTATGCCCGCGCCGCCGAAATGGCGGCCCGCAACGCACAGGGCACGGCATCTTTCGCTATGGGGTTTGTCGATGCCCTGTCACGTCTGCAGCAGACGGCAGGGTGACTGGTCCGCTACGGGGCGGCCGTCTGAAAAATCCTGTCCGGAAAGGGGTCAGGAAACATCCGCCATAAGGGAAACATGGGCGGCGATGATCTTCCAGCCATCGGGCGTGCGGATCCATGTCTGGCTCTGCCGACCGATGCGCGTGCCGCCGTGACGGCGGAATTCCAGGTCAACCGTTCCCATATCGGTCCCGATGGTGGTGATATGGCGGCGCAGGACATCACGCGGCGGCGAACCGCCCGGACGGTTACGGCGGAAGGCGGCTATTTCGTCAAATCCGTACAGCATCTCTCCCACGCCATACCGCACGGTTTCCGGTCCCTGGTAAAACAGGGCATCAAGGACGGGTATGTCGTTGCTGCCCAGTGCGGTCTCATAACGGTCGGATACGGCGGCAAGCTCCGCCACGATGTCTGGACGATTGAGTTCTGGCGGCATGGTCGTTCCTACGGGAAGGCTAGGGTTATGCAGGTCTGGAGGATACCGTCGTGCGGGGGGCCTCATCCATCACATTTATAACCGCTTCATCCGAAATGGATACAACCTCGGAAGGCGGGCGATGTGCGGCCGCATCGGTCTTGCGGGCCAGATCGTTGGTGACGGCCTTCAGTTCGCCAACTTCGGCACGCACGTCATTCAGGATCTCGATCAGCGCCGCATGGTCTTCCGCCGCGCGCTGGTCCGTGCCGCGGCTCAGGACCGCATTGCCAACCATAAGGGCAGGCAGGGCCACAAGCTGGATGCAGTTGCTGATATAGAGCAGCGTATTCTGCCAGGCAGGGGCTGCCAGCGGGATGAGGGAAAAGACAAGAAAGGCGTAGACGCACCAGATGCTCCCGAAAATGATCGTCATGCGGACGGCTACATGATCATTGACCTGTTGGATCAGGGCGGATGGTTTGGGTGATCGGGACATGGGTTCCAGCCTGTTGCTATGTCTACATGGGGTTCCGCCTATATGTCTCAAAACATGTCGGCTTGCGTCCACCGGGAGTTAGATAGGATTTATGCCGGGAAAGGGGAAAATGGCGTCTCCATTCACGGAATCCGGCACGCCATCGGTTCTGGCCGATATTGCGGTGAAGGCTGCCATGGTCCCGGAAGGGCGGTAGAGCAGGGTTTTTCAGGCTTCTGGATCATGGCGCGTGAAATTTTTTTCCAATGATGTGCATTTTCTGATTGACGGTTTTGGGGGTGGGACCTATATCCGCACTCACCGGCGGCGCTGAG
>ERZ746981.233-NODE-233-length-35992-cov-15.229570_pt1 | contig 35992 bp, 21 predicted proteins | sample MGYA00374948_ERZ746981 | MGnify/ENA primary metagenome ERZ746981 (study PRJEB28757, sample SAMN06711160) | food metagenome | host: microorganism | place: China:Harbin | collected 2017-01-30 | study: EMG produced TPA metagenomics assembly of the Analysis of...
ATCTGTCACATTCATTTGGCTGGATGCTTTTTGTTCTGTTTATGAGAATTGCCGACACTTTTTCAGAATCTTAAGAAGACTTATTTAGGTACCCAGCAGAATGTGATAATTGTAACGATATCATCAGTCGCATGAGCAAGAGTTTGGAGAACAATAGTGCGCGATAAAAAAATGAAAAAAAAAGTGAGGGGACCCTGCTCCCGATATACATAAGGAGTAGTAGCATACAGTATAATAGCTTTGATAGCAGTTTGATCGTTGAATTTATCAAAAATGCATTTTTTTTTTTGATATTTAGACGGCGATAGGTCAAATAAAATGCCTGCATCTGGTAAAGTTGCTATTGCCAGATTTAGTATAGTTTTTGATATTGATTGTAGTGTATAACTTGCGTGCAGCTTTCAGTATGAACACCTGAGGATATCTTCAGCTTTACATAGTTGTCATTTTTCTTCTTATACAGTATAATAGACAATGAGACTTGTTCCCCTCAGAACTTCACTGCTTTTTCCTTCAACTTTGACAGCTTTTGGTTTGTTTGATAGATATCAATCATGATCATAATCGTATTAACGGAATTCCATTTCATAATTTACTCTGCTGGTGATTATTACGTCATAATACCAACACCTTCTCTTTCATTTTTAAGGCATGTGTTTTGTCTTGTTTTCAAAAAGACTAGATGTTTACCTAAAGCATAAGGAAGCGGCATCTTCAATTTAATGGATAGCATTATGGTTATTACAATTATATTTTGCCAACTAAAGATGTCGTGACTACTTGCCAAGACTACATACTATCGCACATTAACTCATACCAATAATTGCATTCAACCAATCTACCCAACCTAGAAGCTTCTATTTCGATGTCATAACTACATACAACTACATACCTACATTCCTTGTATGCCACAAAATGTATAATGTTCCTTATTGCCAATACGTAAAACACATTACTTTCCCCTTATATAACATCCCTATCATAATTTAATGGAGCAGTGCTGCTTGTATTAGCTTCACTACTCATGTCAGCGCCGCGACTTTCCAAGTCAAACCCCTCCATATCTGAGGTATGCTCATTATAGAAGTCATGGGTCTGAATATCGTCAAGTCCATGTTTGGAAATGTCCAAGATGATACTTGGAACATATGAGCTCCTATTAAAGACACTAGGGAAGTACCTGCGATAAGACCACCAGGCCATAAGCCAGCCAATGGAGGAGCCAAGTATCACATCCACAAAATGGTGCCTGTAGTCCTGAGTTCTGGAACATGCAACATATGCAGCAAAGAGAGAAGGCACAAAAGAGACCAAAAACCTCCAAGCACCGACATAGTTGCAGGAGCATCCCAAAAACTGACCAAGCATCCAGAGTGTGAGATATCCAAAGCACGAAAATGCCATCGACGAGTGGCCAGACGGGGTCGTGCGAAAACCATCTAGAAGTCGACTGACGTTTTTCGTCGTGCAGATTTCACTGGCGTAGTATAGCGTGTCTGCAACCGCATCGTCGCTTGGAATGCACCTGGCAAGGAAGTCTGGCCTGCATCTTCCTATCCAATTCTTCATTGTCTCAACAATAAGGTCGCAAGTTGTGACAGAAACGGCAAAGCCCAAGTAGGAAATGTAGAACAGGTACAATCTGTGGCCCCTTGGAGTGAAAAGCATGTCCACCACAAAGAAAACAACAGGTGGAATTGCAAGAATAAGAATAAGAAGCATGGAAGCCGGAACATGCTCATGTTCGGCAAATGGATGGCTTATCGTGATATCGTTTATTGTAAACTGTCTTTCGTACGGGTGTGCCCAGTGTACCACCGTTGCATCTAAAATGACAAGTATGATTGCATAGCTGGCATCGATCAATTTCCATTTGTACAACGTGTGTAACCATTTTGATCTCACCAGTCCAAAAGTCTGCCTGTCGATTGCTGGTGGTGTAATCTTCATCTTCATTTTGTCCCTAATCGATAATAAAAAGGTGTTCTTCTGTTCTTTATTATATATTTTATTGATAGCTATTATCGATAACTATTATTACAGTTCAAGCGTCAAGATTGAATTCAGAGATCCTCGTTGCATCTGTCAAAAGGGTGCCTACATAGATAAGAGTAAAAAAAAAAATGAATTCAGAAGGTGAGGAGGTGAACTTTGAATCAATTCAAAAAAAAAATAAAAATAAAAAAACTGGGAATTTAAAAAAAAAAAAGCCCGATCCGACTCCTGCCTACATGCGCGGCTTTAACGGGCATTGATCTACTGACCAGGCTTAGAAGCCTCAAAACAATTCATACATTTCAAAGCACATTCGATCACCGTTTAACTAAAGCATATTATGTACGCATTCGTTCCCCGAAAAAAAGATCCAGAATGTCTTCTGCTTTGCTCTTAGGTTCATTGTTCTTAATTCGTATATGAGTTCAGCAGATTTAAATATGTTTTTCCAAAAATGCAAATGTTGACTCGCCACCTCTTTGCCTTGCACCGCCACACTGTAATTTTACGACGTGAAAGTGAATTGACAGATGTCCAGCCAAGCTATGTGGTGTAATTTGCTTCTCGTACTATGTCTAAAAGTTAAATTCCGCATTAATAAGAGTTTAGTAACGTTATGCTGAGCCATCTAGTCGTATAAGATCTCATTCTGCCTTGATATCTTCTGATTATACTCCTCTAAAGCTATATCCTTGGCTTTTTTATGGTTTTGCTCCGCTAGTTTTTTCCCCAAAGTCCCTTTTTCGTTTCTTGTCTTTTTCTCTTGCATTCGTCTAGCCGCTGCCTGTGCAGCCATACTCTTTGCTGAGTTGTTGTTGTTGTCTGGATGCTCCTTGTCTTCATTACTATCTTTTGAAGATCCCCCTAGACGCTCACCTTTAATCGGCTTTATGCGATTATTTACCTTTGCATGTGCCTGCTTTGTGTATTTAATATCATTTCTCACCTTTCTATTTCCCTCACCAAGTCTTCTGCCTGTCACCTTTGTGATGGCCTCTCGATTTTCCGACTCTTTTGATCCACAAAGACCCATTTGAACGTAATTTCAAGTTTGATGATACGTGTTTGTACCTTCGCTCTCTTGCTTCTTCCAATGTGAAGCTCTTACGCCGCTAATGAAGACCCTGATATTCAATTGGGTATCCTGGATGATTGCTCAGGTCCTATTAGGTTCGGAAATTATGACTTATTGAGAATCGAGCATACTACCAGCTGCATTCTTTATCTCGTACTCCAGTAAGTTTTTTTGTCTTAAATCCACATTTCGTAATTTTCGCGATCAATCCGAAAAAATATCAATAAGTAGATGATTCCCCGCGTTTACCTCAGTAAAATATTTCCTGTGCTGTTCATTTTCCAGCGCTTCTATATACAAAATACCTATTTACAAATTTATAAACTTTACCGTGTTCTGGTCTCCATCCGCTCCCTGTAGTAATCCAATATTTCCTTATTCGCCGACAGCCGAGAAAGCTGCGGGAGATTCACATCTCTAGTATCAACGGAGTCGATATTATTGAACACCTTGCTATAATTCTTGTTTTCCTTAATGTCGAATCGCATATACATGCGGAAATTCTTCATGCTGGTAAAATATGGAGAGCACAATTTCCACATTCGGAAGTAGAGGTCGATCTTGTCAGAACTGACATTCCTGGACCGGATTGTGGCATCACGAAGTGCAAACCAATCAGCATTCGTTATTTTGGATGCACCCATGGCAAGATCCGAATCAAGTAAGTTTGAAAAGAGATCAAAGATCTCCGAAGCAGCCACATTAAGTACACCCGTGGCCTTTAAGCAGCATCTGTAGAAAACACTTGTTTTCGGGAAATTGTACATATTTGACGCCTGTATCAAAGACTTAAAGAATGGCTTGCTTTTCCACACCATGGATTGAATAAGAAGGCAATTGAAAAGAGGCTCGTCAAATGGTTTCACCTCATTGTAGAGCGATAATGAGTGCTGAAGATCAAGTGCCGCTTGTTCGTTGAAAGTGTCATGTTTGTCGAAAAAGATCTCCATGAATGTATTGTTCAAAGTCGAAGACATAGAAGAGTTTGACCAGCTATGTGACTGGTAAAACTTCCAGGAAGAGATCCAAATATCTTCCACCTTCTCCAGAGATCTTGTTGCCGAGTATGTGTTGAGCATAAAGCGCTTAACTGCTTCCATCTGAAGCGGAATCGGGTATGGAAGCTGTCCTCTGATTGCAGCATCAAAAAATGTTCTTGCTGTGGAATAATCAGTGCAGAAGCCTATAAAGTCAAGATGGCCCTTGGTCATATATCCGAGCAATCGGCTTGGCACCACCTCGTTCTTCTTCTTAAACTCCATTATCACTTTTGCAGTAATCTCAGAGAAGATATCGCTTGCCCGCTCAAGGTGTCCCTTTATTAGGCAAGCCCTCAAAACGGCAAGCTGGAGCTCACCGTGTATGTAGTCTCCCTCCGATTTTGTATGTTGTGCTTTAATCTGGCCGTATGTCAACCATGTTTCTTCATAATCAAAGTTTTCCGTATCCACCAGCAAAGAAAATATGGATCCTAGTGCCGATTCCGCGGTAAATGCCTCCTTCAAGTTCTCTTTATCCTTTGCCCTGCTCCATATCTTGGACGCTTCATCTCCAAATCCCAAATCACCATATGCTTTAAACAAGTTGGTCGCACCTCTTGAACTAATGGTAAGAGGGCTGTTGTTCGCCACTAAATCGTTGCCTATTTGCAGTAAGGAAGCTGCTAAAAGCTTGTGGAACCGCTTTAGTGGACTGTTCACATCCCTGTCAACATTCTTTCGAAGTCTGACAAGTTCCCATCTATAAACACGAAGTCCATTTCTCAAAAGTGACACCAACTCATCCATTCGATGCTCATCTAGCTCACCAGTCGGTAGAAGCTCCTCATATAACGGCATTACCTGCTTCACCGCATTCCAATATCCCATTTCTGGCTCTAGCATCTTTCCTGAAGAGCTCTCAAACGATGAATTATGTGCTAAGCATTCATCAAAAGCCATAAGTTGTTCGTAGTACGGTAAATCTCGCTTTGGCATTCCATCCACCAGCTGTTTTAGCTGTGGCACTTTCTCATACACCGAGCCTACGTATCTCTTGTTTTCTGTTTGGTTTTGTGGACTGCCTATTGGTAGAAACAATGAAAAGTTTCTCTTTTGATACGTATAACCCTGAAATCTTGCTCTGCTGAAACATGGTATGCTTGGGCAACCTCTCCACGTAAATGCAGAAAACCCATTCCTGCCATACTGTAACAGCCGATATCGCATCTTCTATATGCGAAAGTGAAATGGTTTTGAAATAGTTTTCTTCGATATTGAATGTATGTATAAGCAAAGGCTTTTTTACTAAATATGCTCGTAAATGGCTTCTTTATGTGGTAACTCTCGTTGTATGGTCAATATGTAAAGCTTCCTAACATAAAGCCAACAGCCTCGGGTTTTTATTGTATTTTGTTCCTTTGTCTTTGACTGTCACAATCACCCAGTATAAAATACCCAAATGGTGTCACCAAGTGATGATGAAAAATTCACCCTTATCTGTAAGCAAAAAAAAAAAAAATTGAAAAATTGAAAAATCAAGATACGTACGTGACTACAAGAATCAAAATAATAATACCTCAGTATTCTCTTGCTGGAATATAGATACATAAAAGCCTCTTTTTATTTGTTTATCCATGTCATATTTCACACAGAAAGATCTTCCGGTCGGAATACCTGAATTTCTGGAAAAGTATCTTCCGCAAACCCAACATAATCATGATAAGTTGCCCTTTATCACTCTAACCTATGCACAATCACTAGATTCCAGAATCAGCAAAAAACGAGGGCTGAGGACAGTGATCTCGCACATTGAGACAAAAGTGGTAACCCACTATATTAGATCGCTGCATGGCGCACTTTTGATTGGTATAAACACGGTACTTGCAGATGATCCAGGTCTTAATTGCAGGTTTGAATCTAAACCACAAAGAATCATTACACCGGTTATTATAGATCCCAATTTTAGACTCCAGTACGTCTATGCTCACTCAAAGCTTGAGAAAAACGTTTTGAGTGGATCCATTAATCCGCCAATAGTGGTTGTTTCTTCAAAGGTACTGGAAATGATGGGTGAATCGATAAAGAAGTTTGCAGGTGCACGTCAGTTGCGAATACTGGCAATCGAGCCACATACTGCGGGCACTGGAGTTACAATTGATGGGATTAAGGAACCAGTTTTGTCCTGGTGTCAGATTTTCAAGGCCCTCAAGCAGGATTTTCACATACAATCGGTTATGGTGGAAGGAGGTGCGGGAGTAATAAACAGTCTTCTTGTATCGGAATACAATCACAAGTCAATTGTTGATTCACTCATTATCACAATAGGGCCAGTCTTTTTGGGAAAAGATGGGGTTGAAGTAAGTCCAGCAGATGAAGTTGATCTTGAAAATGTGTCCTGGTGGACTGGAATAAGAGACTCCATAATGTGCTCGGGTGTGAAGAAGAAGCAAACTTGAAGATAGGAAATTAGAGTAGATGAAAGAAAAGTATATTACAACTACAAAATAATCATTTCCTACACGTTTAGAATGAGTTTTCCTATCAACAATTACGTTTATACTAATGGTACATACACACTTCTATAGACATATCCTGTAGGAAGCATATCTACCGGCAGTCTCAGAGCGTCGAATAATCTTAACAACTTGTCCTCTCTTTAGTCCTAGATACCTTGCAACCGGATCCTGGCTTTGAATTCTAGGCAACTGAGACTCCTTCAATCTGTATCTTTTCAACAAGTCGATTTTCTCCTCGTTCGAGAGCCTGATATGCTTAGGAACCAACTCGTGATGTGTGATGTTAACGACAATTTCCGATTCCTGGAAGATTTCTATAGTTGCCGGTTCTGCAACAGCAATGGCCTTTGTAGCCGATGGTGTCATGTTCTGCTGATATATGAATATACCTGTTGAGAAGTTCTTGTCTGCTATATGTGCGCAAAAATTCTTCATGGTCTGAATACCAACAGAAGGCTCATCACAGAATTCCACCCATAAAGGTCCCAAATCTCCGTATTTTTCCAATGCATCTTGTGTTGGAGTTGCCTGGAATGACATGAGCTTCCTCTGTGGAACACCCATTGAGTCACAAAACTTCTCTCTGAACTGATCTAATGGTAAGTCTATTTCTTCTTGTGGAATATAGTATCCTCTATCTTTCACCATCTCCTTTACCGTCTTATATGCCCTCCACAATCTTGATGTTGATCTATCTACTTCCTCCATTTTATGTGCCGTTGTCTGTTGTTTTATGCTCCGCTCCGGGCTTCTTATAAATATTATTTTCCTTTGCTACGAAGCATAATGTTTATCAATCAGCTTTTCTTTCTCCTGTAGGCTTGAAAAATTTATCTACAACTTTTTTTCTGAATTTTTTTTTTGACTATATTTTGTGTCTGCTGTCTCGCTATCCTGGTCTACATCCTTGCATACGAATCACCTACCAAATATGCAATTAGTGCTTTCATTACAGCTACTCCTTAAGTGATGACGTTCTTTGCTTATTGACATTCTTTGTTTATTAGTCTTATGCCTTATTGCAAACTGGCATTGTGTCATTTCCAAGGCTATTTTATTTCTCCTCTAAATCTTACGTTTGTAAATATATCACATCCCATTTCCTTTGTGTGATGCAACATTACCCAAATCAGGGAGTCCGCAGTTGGCTAAGTGAAAAATTTTTGGCGCCGTAAAAAATTCAATATTTCCACAGCTTATATAAAGAGAAGCATATCCGATTTTTTCCCCTTAAATAGTTTTACAAAGTGCGTTCCATACTGACACCTCTGTTTTCAAGATTGTACCTACTTTTTCCATTCCCAGATGCATGGTATTAGTCGCATAAACTCGGACCTATGTGGCTCTTACAGTGAACGTTTACACTGTTTTGGTTTCATAAGTCCTGAAGTTATGATATGAGTACTAACACCAAAGTTGGGCAGTAAAGAAGACATATAAATATGTGTGGATTTATTTCGATTTATCCACGCAATGTTGCTTGTGTGCCGATACAACCGCCCCAGATAGACATCCATATGACATATTTTCCATACTTCGTGTAGGAACATCTCTGTACCATATATAACATAGATGAATATGGGAAAGATAATATGTGACATTTACTTTTACTTTTGTTGTTGTTTCCTCTGCTTTATTTCTCCTTTCTGTTGTCTCTTTCGACTTCTACAAATGATGTGGCACAACCTGCAAATACTCTGGTAATCTTTTCGTTGTTCTGTGTTTCATATATTGCGTTGAGATGATCAAAAGTGTCTTTTGCAGGTTTTTCATCCGTGACTGTATTTTCAAAAGTCTTTCCACAATTTCCATGCTCTCCCCAGCCCCAGGCGTATGCTTTACTTCTGCTTTCATTGACAAGTGTACAAACGCCATGCTCGCTTCCAACAGCTGCCAAGTCGATCGATGCGTCGCTGTTTGTCATCTCCGGAAAATGCTGGCATTTGGTATTACTACCAATTGACAAGATGTGATTGTCTCTCGTTAATATCTGAACCGAGGTCCAGGTGGCATGCATCCATACAAAGTATTCCCGGTCGATTTTCAACTTTCTGAGCCCAGATTCAATGTTAAAATTGTCCTTGCCTCTAAAAATTGGAATTAGTAGCTCATTATCCTTATCGGTGGTCATGAAAACGGTAAAATCCCGACCCATACAGACTGCAACCACCCGTCGGTTTCCCGGAAATTCGATTTTGTGTGGCTCACGTACCTGTTTCAACTTTCGATCCCCATTATGCGCAAAAAGCTGGCCTCGCTTATTGTTTCCCCATCCATAAACCTCTCCATTATTAAACACTACTATTACAGAATGGATTGATGTGCAAAGCTGTTTTATTCCACCCTTAGAGTTGGTGTTAAAGGGTAGTTTCCCAAAGAGGCAAGTATTGGTATCTAATCTTGACTCCTTTCCTAATCCAAGTTCACCGTTTGGTCCATAACCACAAACTATAATTTCACCATCTACGTTTTCAGCCACACTGAATTCCCAGCCACATGCTATCCGTCTAATTTCCACATTGTGTACGCTTTCGATGGGCACAAAAGCAGGTAACTGCTTGAAATCCTTTTGGCAAAAAAGTTGGCCCTCACTATTTGAACCAGAGCCAATTAAAGTTCCATCTTCTAGAAGAGCAAGACTATGGTTTCCGCCAAATGACATCGCTTTGATTGGCTGGCTCAATTCTGTTGTAGTTTGCGGGCCTATTTTAAATTTCACCTTCTCTGCTTCATGCCTATCTTTGCTATCTCCCACTCCTAATTGATACCCTCCGTTTGATCCGCATGCAAAAAGAGAAAATGGCATCCTGTGAAAGTTTATGAAATATCTTGTTGAATATCTATTTGATCTATATTTGATTTGATTCCTCCAACATAAGTTCGGGCTTCCGATAGTAGGCGTTCTAACTTATCAACTAAATTGCTTGTTGTGCCTTTGGTCGTTATTCACTTTGTAGCAACATAGATCCCTGATTGTTATCGATTATGTGAAAAAAAAAAAAAAAGATCGAATTAAATTAAATTTTTCAGCCCAAATATTTTCCGATATTTTTTCCTTCCTCACGCGTCTCATAGGTGGATATTCCAACCTAGCACAGAGCGTGTCTTAGACTCATTCAAGGTGGCATCTATATACTTGATTCAGCAAAATCAGACATCCATTTACGTCAGTTCATATTCTCCGAATTGTTGGAGAAATTTGGTATGCGTCAAAGTAGGGATAGGAGAATGAAAACTAGGGAATTCATTAGTATTTCCACAGATAGCGAAAGTGATTCCGATTTGGTCACGTCATCATCCATTCAAGTCCCAAATTCGTCTCCTCTTAAGCAAGAAAAAAGGAAAAAAAGCGAGGAGAATTCAAATACAGCAAGACTCCGGTCGAGCACCAGGAGGAATTTGAGAAGTCACACTAAGGAAAAGATAAGCGGTTCAGATAGCGATACTTTTGAAAGTGATGAAGACAGTATTATCAACTTGGATGACTCCGATTTGATCGACCAGAGCATTGATAGCTCACCTAAAAAGTCAACCAAGCGTCTCTCGAGCTTGACCGAGAGGTTTGGCTACAGAGGGCAGCTTCAGGCAAGTAAAACTGTGGAAAAGGGGTCTGGTTATAAAAAGCTTCCCGGACTGACCAGAGAGCAAAGTGTGATTTTTTCGAGATTATGTGAAAGGTTCAAGAGAATTCCACAGTCTACGATCAGTCATGCCGTTCGGGCACACTCCAGCTATGAGGAAGCATCACGAGCGTTGGGTTCGCTTCCATTTAAAGCGCTCAAGATCAGGAAAAAGCCGTTTTTAGCTTCGAAGTTGAAAATGAAGCCGGTTAAAGCTGGGAGCTTTTACCACTCTGAACAGAAGTCAGGCAGAGTTGAAAAAGAGGATGTTGTGTCGTCAAAAGTCGTGTTGAACGACAGCGCGTCGATTGTGAAACGATTTAGAGGGAAACGAGTCGATCGGAATCAAAATGGATATATGATCGATCTTGATAGTGGGAAAGGCAGTGTGAAAAACACGTATTCAAGAAAAAGAAGGCTCGTGAGAGGCTCGGATATGTATGAGCGGGAGGATGGGTTGCTGGATGGAGTTGTTGGGGGATCAGTTGCACAGAGAGCGCGTCTGTTGAAAAGAAAACACGTAATTGAGATCGGATCTGATGATGAGGCATTGGAAGAAGAATTGCGGTTACGAGAAGAAAAAAGACGCCGGAGAAGAGAACAGTACAGGAAAAGAGAGGAGATGAAAGCGGGAGAGGACGATATCGATATGGATGAGGATGAAGATGTCGATGAATCGGAGGATTCGGGTATGGAGCAGCTTGATTTTACGGAGAGAGTGATGCATTTCCTCAACACGGCAGATCTCAGGAATATTGTGGATATAGCCGGTGTGAGTCCGGAGATTGCCGAAAGTTTCATCAAGTTCAGACCTTATTCGTCGTACGATGACGTGGAAAACAGGCATATTGTGCCGGTGAAGCGGAATTCAAGGAAAAAGCCGATTGGAGAGAAGATCTTGGAGACAACTGTACGCAAACTAAGGGGATATGAGACGGTTGATTCCCTAGTTGGCAAATGCAAGGCATATGGAGACGAGATAAAGCGGGCAGTTCAGAAATGGGGTGCCAAAGTCAATGGTGAGGACGGAGAGCTGCAGATTGCATCTGTTGGATGCTCGGATGAGAGTGATGTTGAAGGTGAAGAGAAAGCAGGAAATACGAGCGATGATATCAGTGTTGTTTCGCACAGGCTGGTTCCAAAAGAGACCCCTGAACTTGTGTTGAGCGGAGAAGAGTCGTATTCTGACAATCTAGATGATGCAGACTACATGGAGGGTGAACGCCACGAAATTATGACACGGAGGAAGAGAAAGCCGCGCAAGAAGTTCAATTTCTTCAAGAGGCAGCCAAGGCTGATGTCTTCTGACTGTAAGTTGAAGGGATACCAGCAAATAGGAGTGAACTGGCTCTCGCTTCTATACGACCGGGAGCTCTCGTGCATTTTGGCAGATGAGATGGGTCTAGGCAAGACCATACAGGTGATTGCGTTTATTGCTCACTTGAAGGAGTTTGGATCGCCATCTCCACACTTAATTGTCGTTCCTGCGTCCACTTTGGAAAACTGGCTTCGAGAATTCGAGAAGTTTGCACCATCGCTGGATGTTCGTCCATATTATGGTAGCCAGAACGAGCGTGAGGAACTTCGGATGGATTTGGAGGAAGACCAGTCGTATGATGTGCTTGTCACGACTTACTCTATGGCCACTGGTAACAAATATGACCAGATCTTCCTTCGCAGTCGTAAGTTCAACGTGATAGTGTACGATGAGGGTCATATGCTCAAGAACTCGACCTCAACCAGATATAAGAACCTCATGAAGTTGAAGGGCCAGTTTAGGGTGCTATTAACAGGTACGCCGTTACAAAACAACCTCCGTGAACTCATCTCGTTGCTTTCCTTCATCATGCCACAAGTCTTCAACGAGAAGAAACGCGAGCTTGAGGATTTGTTTGACCAGAAAACCAAGACCATCGACACCCAGCAGCAAAACTTGGAGTACGGGAAACTCAACCCTCTTCTTTCCGAGCAGGCCATTAAAAGAGCGCGGACTTTGATGACACCGTTTGTTTTGAGGAGAAAGAAAGCTCAGGTCATGAAGTATTTGCCGGAAAAGCATAGCCACATCGTGTATTGTGGAATGACACCTGCGCAAAGAGCGATATATGACGGTGCTGTTGCTGATGCGCGGTACAAGATCAGGGAGAGAGAGAAGAGAAAGACTATGTCTGCAGATCAGGTGAGCAAGTTGCCTAGATTGGGTAGCAACCACTACTTGATGACGCTTCGAAAAGCATGTCTTCATCCGATGTTGTTCCGATACCTTTACACAGAGCCAGCATTGCACGTTATGGCGAAGAAGATCATGCGTAACTCTCAGTATTTGGATGCAAATGAACAGTACATATATGAGGATATGACTGTGATGTCCGACTTCGAGTTAAACCAGCTTTGCCACAATTTTGTCGGCGAGCTTGGTGAGTATTGCTTGCCTGTTAAATTTTACTTGCATAGCGGCAAAGTGCAGAAGTTGGTTGAGATTCTTGACGGGGTCGTGAGCAGAAAAGAAAAGGTGTTGATCTTCAGTATGTTCACGCAAGTTCTTGATGTACTAGAGAAAGTGTTAAGTTTCCAGAATATTCGTTTTGTTCGTTTGGACGGTGCCACTTCTGTGGATGAGCGTCAGAATATCATTGATAAGTTCAGTGACGATGCTCAAATTCCCGTTTTTTTGCTTAGTACGAAAGCGGGTGGTTTTGGTATCAACTTGGTTGCAGCTACAAATGTGGTGATCTACGATCTGTCGTTCAATCCACATGATGATAAGCAGGCAGAGGACAGAGCGCATAGAGTTGGTCAGACCAAGGATGTCAATGTGTATCGTTTGATCTGTAAGGATACGATAGAAGAAAATATCTTGAAGGTGGCCTACAACAAGTTAGAGCTTGATACTTCGATGATGAGCGAAGGTAAGAAAGTGGAAACTGCGTTGATAGAGGAGATAGACAAGGCTTTGATAGAGAAAGTTGGGGATGATGATAAGAGTGAGGAAAAGACTGAAGTTAAGACTGAGGTTAAGACTGAGACTAAGAATGAGACTAAAAATGAGGTTAAGAATGAGGTTAAGACTGAGGTTAAGAATGAGGTTAAGAATGAGACTAAAAATGAGGTTAAGAATGAGGTTAAGAATGAGAATAAGAGTGGCGATATTAAGAAAGAAAGCATTAAGAATGATAATAAGCATGAGGATGTTAAGAATGATGATGATAATCAGGATGGTGCCATAAAAGAAGGCATTCCTGAAAAGAAACAAATCAAAAAGAAATCCCTCATATCCAATGTTTTAGGGACAGCTGATGACGTTGTGGTGACCACAAATATAAAAGACAAGGACTATTACATTGAATTCCCACTCACATATGATGAAACGGCCAAACCCAAACTGCAGCATATTCCTGTTTCTCCTGAAAAGAAAACTGACGAGGTTGAAAATGCAACTTACGATTTGAGTAGTCTATCAGATATGTCGGATTTACCTATGGATGTGGACCGCAAGTCGGACCCTGACTACCGAGATTAGTAATATATGAAGCGTTAGATTTATAGAAGTAATATATAGCGATCGTGCCGTGTTATGTCGTGCATTTGTAGTTTCGTTAGAATCATCATTTGTTGTATTCTACACGTTTAAAACGTGGAGTCCAACTGAAGTCAATAATCCAACTCTTGCCCAATTCTGGGTGATCTTTAATGTGGAAATACGTGTTTCAATGGGCATTATCGACTGGATTGTTGTGGTTGAGTGCTAATACAAGTAATTAGCTCGAATACTGTATTTCCAAACCGCATTTATCCACTCTCGGTATGGAATCATTGCAGTCAATATGCACACCCGAGCTCAAAAGGAGATCCTTAAATCGACCCTCCCAGGCAAATTTTACGTCTTTTCTTGCAACACTAGCAGCACATTTAAAAGCCGAGCTGAATTGAGACCTGTTGAAAGTGTCCAAAAAGTGACGAGCATTGTTCTCCGTAAGTAATTTGCCAGGTGTTATACCCATAAAAGTGGTCAATAGCTGGTGATGTTGGTCTTCATCCATCACATTGAATGGATACTTGTCAGATCTCCCTCCAACCTTTTTAGTATCATCTCTTTGAATAGTATTTGATCTGTTTGGTTGCAAATTCTCAGTGTGTGTTTCCCCAGCCTGAAAGGAGACTTTGTCAGGGGAATCTGCAATAGTCTTATTGGTTAATTGTAACTGTGGAGACGGTGGATTGTAGCCATTGCAACGGAAAAGACTAAATCCAAGAAGAAAATCGGATTCGTATGAGTAAATATTGAACGTGTACTTAGAGCAGAATGTTGAATTGAGCCCCGGCTTTATGGAGTATGTAGACTCGATAGTACCCAACAACGGGTTTAATGCAAGAGTCATGGTGAGTGGTTTCCCAGATGAGGAAATGTGTGTGGAATAACGAACGGCAGTAGAAAGACCAGGTGACATCGATAAAAGAGCAAACCATAGTTCGAATCCCGCCGAAAGCGATGTAGAATCCGTGTATCCGGGTGATGAGGACAGCGAAAAGTCTGATCCAAGCTTATAGAGGCATCTAAGTCCTAATAGAGACTCTGTGGACGAATAAATGAAGTCGGTGGCATTATGGTCATTCTGCCGCTGAAGATAAAGTGTCAGAATTGAACAATTCTTCGTGAGTTTGCGGAACTTTGGAGTGTTGATAAATCGAAGTGTCATCTGTGTTGAATCCGACAATCTTTTCACTATCATCCCTTCTAAAAATTGGGATGGGAAATACATCTTGCCGTATAACAAATATGGATTTCTGTCTCCAAGATCTTTTTTCTCCGCCTTCTTCCGCCGTTGAAGAACCCTTTCCTGTTTAGGTGACCTAATAAATCTATAATCGTCGATTACAGACCACAATGGAAGCGTTCCTGTCCCTTTATATGCATTTTTCATGTCATTTGAGGAGTAAAAGTATGAAACCGAGCCGTTCAACCGATTGAGTTGCCGGAGTGTAGCCGAGCTGTAGCTGTTCTCTGTATTTTTCGATGCTACAGACACTTGGAATCCAGAAGGAATCTTAAATTGAAGCAGATTATTAGGTGTTCGTAGAATTTGTTCATACGACATATCATCATTCCACCCACTGGTTTCGGAAAAGCATTTTTGTATGTAGTCCATGTAAGTGAGCATTTATTGGGGCAATTGACTGGTCTTGATGTAAAAACGGGAATATAGAAATGTGGTTTAAATAAATGTGCAAAATTCTATGCCAATTTCTGTTTTGTTGTATTTGTATACTCAAACTTGGGAAAAGGTAATTGCTGGCCAGCCGTAACTGCGATAATAAGAAATGCATGGATCGAAAAAGAAGCCACAATGTAAAAAATGAATTGGAGTAAGAAGTGAAAAAGCAGGACATCAAAAAAAAAAATAGAATAAAATAAAATAAAATAAAATAAAAAAAGAGATAAAAAAAAATATGGTAAGTGATTAATACGGAAAGAAAACGGTGAAATAAAGTAGAGGGAGAAAAAAAAAAGTTATCTATAAATTTCTTCTGTCTCATGTCCATTTTCCCTTCCCGACATCTGAACACATTCAATATTACTCAACAGTCTTATCGTGCATAAGCTTCAGGTCAGAGGCAAACAACAACACCGTACAGAATTGTTGTGGCTCCTTTTTCAATCGTTTCCGGACTTCGCACGGCAATTTTCATTTTAACAACAGCATTACCGATAGTTATTCGGTCCGAATATTAAAGGCAGTACTAGTATCAGTATCGGCATCAATTTACTTATAGAATAGAAGGTATGGCGCAGTCATCAACTCCACCGTGCTCACCGAGAGTGTCTGCAAGATCTCCCCCCAGTTCACCCAGTCTGCTTTCTAAAATAAAAGAAAACGAGGATGATTTTGCAGTTTCGTCAGATTCAGACGCGTGGTCTCTTAACTCGGGCCGATCATCACAACTTTATCGATCTGGAAGTAGTGTTAGAGACAGCTTTAGCAGCAGTGGGACTAGTCTGTACAACAGTGGGAGGCAGACTAAGTCAGGCAGTGTTGGGAAAGTGATGGAAGAAGATCCATCAGGTGAGAATATAGTGAAGAGAGAGGTGGCGGACAGTTCCAGCGGCACAGGCGGGAGCATATCCCCGTTGATACCGAGGTCTCGAAGTAGAAAATTGGATGACTCTATAGAACTTCTTCCGGTGTCATCAGACTCGTATTTTTCGAGACATAGAGGGATGTTGGAAAGTGGAGATGAAACGCCAGATTTAACGCCGTCTAACGGCAGTCCAAGTGCACAGAGACTTCACAAGAGAAATCGGAGGAGAAGTGGGCATCATAGCAGATCACGGTCGAGGAGTCGGACGCGTGAGGAAGTGGAAATATCACCAAGCGCGCAAATTTTTAAGAATCTATTGATTTTAGAGGAGTCTTTAAGACAGCAGAATGCTCAGCAGAGCCGGATCAAGACAAAATATACGGTGTTCTTGCTCTGTATGCTAATAGTGCTTTCTTTAACCGCGTATGTGTGTGCTTTCGGTGACCAAGCAGAGCATTCTGGGTCGAAAATAGAATACTGGCGAATTTTCTGCCAGGTCGTCTGCAGTATCGATTCGCTAACTCTCGTCTTGTACTACATCAGTGGTGAATACAATCGGACAATTGCACAGCCTCGCCGGTTTCTCACGTACACAAACAAGGGCATTCGCAGGCTCAACATCAGGTTGGTGAAAGTACACGTAAAGACGACAGATAGATTTCTGGATTTAATTAAAGTGTGCCTCACATTTCCTACGATACTGATCAAATGGCAGTGCAGACAGCTACTTCGTGTTATTCCTCGGTGGCAGTCTCTTATAAAGCTCAACAACTGGCTTGTTGAGTTTGAGGCAAAGCTTCAAACCTCTTCCGCAAGAGGAGGTGTTGAAAGTGTTAAAATAGTGCTTAATCCTCGTGTTTTTTCGACTGGGACTAGGGAGCAATGGGAGCTATATAGAAACGAGTTCTGGAATAAGGAGACAATTCGTCGCAGGCGTCTTCTTCAACTCAAACAGCAGTAAATTTGCTGCTTCTATGCATGTATTGTATATGGTAAAACCGTTTAAAATATTGTGAATCTTACGATATTTTTTTTCCTTTTGCTAGTTTCTCCGTAATCATTTTCAGAAATTTCCCTTTATGGATCGCAGGAAAAGGGATCTCATGAAAAGGGAAATTTTGTAAATTCTCACGCGTCGTTGCAATTTTTATAAATATCCCCGCTTATTCCCTCTACTTCAAACTCTGCCTCAAGTCCCTTTATACTAATTGTATGCTATTTAATTGCCCTGACTTCTTCACTACTTTTATATTGCACACATTACAAACGCTTCAAATGTCAAGAACATCCAACGCCTGGGTTTGGGCATACTTTAGTGAACAGGATAATATTGCCCCAAAGTTTCCAACCCAATGTAAGCTTTGCCATTTAACTCTTCTTTATGCTCGAAAAAATGGCTTCCGCAATCTTATCAAGCATCTTGCAAGAGCCCACAATGTTCTTCCAGAACAAGTCCCTCAAAAGGCAATCACCTATCCAGGTAATCCACAGGGTTCTGCTTTGCAAAGCATTTCTTCTGCAGAGGTTAATAGAAGAAAGAACCATTCCTTTCATAGCAAACCGACAGTTCACTTCAATGATTCGGACAAGGTGAAAATTGAAGAGCCAGGAAATCGGGAAAACGCGATGTCTTCCCCTATGGAGCGTCCTTTACCACCATTAGTTTTCAATGAGCCTGCAAGAAAAAGAAGAAAAGCACCAGTTTCGTCTTCGGCAAACAGTTCCATCTTTTCTGATCAGGACAAAAGTGCAGGCAGTAGTTTTACTACTGATTGCAGTGGGCCGTTAGTTGACCAGAACAAGATGGCCTATAGCTTGTCTTATTATCCATATTATAATGCCCAGTCAACACCAACCCCAAAACAGCAAACGGGAGAATACTCGGATGTTCATGAAGAGTTCCAATTTCTTAAAGAGGCAAACCAGAGAGTTGAAAAAGAGTTGCTGGAGCATAAGCAGATGTTGGTCAATATTCAGCAACAGTTTGCACGTATGACGAACTCTTCCAGGGAATCTGGGATTCGAATTCCATATGAATTATTACCATTTACGGATGGATCCTCTCCAACCTGTGTATCTTTGCCCTTGCTCCGCAATATTTTTGATGTCTTCAAATGCACCAATGTGGAGATGGAAAGTATTATGAAGCGGTATGGACTTAACGTTGACTTCCAAGGTACCTCTAAGGATGAAATAAGAAAGCAAAATACCATAAGATTGGCTAAATTTATTGGTTGCACACACGCCGAATTTTATTGGAATAATCTAGTTTGAAATATTTCAGGAGTAATAAAATATATTGAAATCCTCTCACTTTTTTTGAAAGCGCTCCCTTTTTTCCTTTTTCCTTTTTTTTTTTTTTTTTCCCCTCAACTTGCTTCATTATTTATTACTCTCCTGCCCTCGTTAAGTATTTTGACTATTTTCCACATCATCTTCCTTCATTCGGTATTTTCCATTAATATATATAATAGCAACTTTAACTTGATACAAGCAAGTATGTCGATACCAGCAAAACCCCCAAGTTTGCCAAGAGTTCCCAATCAGGCAAGCGTACAACTTTCGCCTACGCCTGTTCCCGTAATTCCTATGAATACAAATTTTGGAGGCATAATCTCCAATCCACCAATGATGGGTGATTCCAAAATAGATATGTCGAATCCGGAACAAATTGCATTGGAGCAGGAGTACCGAATCTTGATTCAACAAATGATGGATAAGAATAAGAATAGGATCACATTCAAGTTTGAGCCTCATCTTCGACGCCAGTTCGGCTTTGGGCTCGATCCAGATAGGCCCATATGCCCATTTTGGAATGATTCAAATGGTACCATGTGTCCATATGGCAGAGATTGCCCATTGAAGCATCCATCAAAGATATTTAAGAACAAGATTGTGTGCAAATACTGGCTCAGAGGATTATGTAAGATGGGCGACGACTGTGATTTTTTGCATGAGTACAATCTCTCAAAAATGCCAGAATGCGCGTATTATGCTGCTAATGGCGTCTGCTTGCAGGCCGATGAATGCATATATTTGCATGTTGATCCAAAGAGTAAGATCCCTGAGTGTTACAATTACAGCAATTTAGGATTTTGTCCAGAGGGTCCAAAATGTCCTCGCAGACACGTTAGGAAGGTGATGTGTCCCCGGTATCTTGCTGGGTTCTGCCCTAAGGGTCCTGAATGCGAGCTTGCACATCCAAAATTTAAGCCAGGATTGTTGCTACAGTCGAAGTTCAATATTATGACTGATGAGGAGATTATAGCGAAAAGGTTGCAGGAGATGAAGGAGGCTAAAAAGGAGGCTGAAGGAAAGAATGCAGCAAAAGCAGATTCTGAGCATTGAGAAGCAGAAGTTAGGAGTTTATGTGAGCTGAATTATCGATGTGTTCTGGCTTTCTTTTTTTCTTTTCCTTTGCTCCTTCTTTTTGCATATCTATCTTTGCCTTAAGGAACTTTTCTACGCCAAGGCGGGCCCTCCATAAAGTTTACACTCTTTTGAGAATGGCTTGTTAATATACATACCGCTATGTACATTGTAAATCACCTAATGCTATTTTTTAATCTATTTGCACAAAACCGTACACATTACAATTGGGCGTAAATTACTTACCACACAATCCTAATCAGACCAGCATGTATCCAGTCATCTTTTTATTTCTCCTTCACTTTCTTGCATCATCAGCTTCTGTCTAAACGAAGATTCCGAGCACGGACTCTTTCAGAGGGAGTAAGTGCCCAATCAAGATCTTGGAGATCGTCAATATCTTCATCATCATCTAATCCCATAAGCATAATGATTTGAGTCACACGCACAAAGCTTTCCCGAAGTGTGTAGTCGAACCTTGTAATCTCGATAATAAGAAGGGAGACATCTCTTTCAAGACTGGCAGCTCCAAGTTCGTTGCAATTTCCGTTCATTTTCCAGATTTTCGACTCCAAAGATGAAGCCACAACCTTCACAATAAGTCTGATTAAAATACTGAAGTTTTGTTTTGTTAATGTTGCCAAGTATGGAACCACAAGCTTATTCCACTGCTCCAAAAATGTCACCACACGCTCAGAAGCGTTATTTGCATCTCCAGAAAACGTTTCTGATGAAGCCATGTACGAGTTCTCTGGAAATGCTTCACTAATCATTTCAATTGTGTTGCTTCTGATTACAGTATCAAATAAGTATTCAATTCTAGCCGTCAGGATCTCGTCTGCCTTGTCACCAAAATCAGACCCAAGCGACCTTATAACGCTTTCTATACGATCCTGAACAGATGGGCCTAGCTTTGATCCCTTTTGACTCTTCAAGTTTACACTTATCGGTTGTATTTGTACATCTGGCTCCTCCATTTCTTGCAACGTCCTCTTGTAAACTTGATCGTCAATTATCAAAAGACCCTGTCTTTCTAAGTAGTCCACTAGATGATCCGCAAGCTCTTTCAAGTACTGAGCAAATGATGATATCGAGTTCAATGCCACGATATATCCACCCAATGCTTTAGCTCCTGCTTCAGCACCAGCACCAACCTCCTCGCTGGCTATATTTATGGCTTTATTGATGCTCTTCACGAGAGCCATGCCTGAAAATGGAATATCAGGTAATGCAAGCCCTTTGACTCCCTGTTTCTCCCCGTCAAGTTGTGCTTTCTGACCAGTAAGAGACTCTTGCACCTTCATGAGATTTTTGGGCGTCAAAAGTGTCGCATTATTACGAAGTGCAATACTGTTGAATTTCTCCGTGAACACATTTATAAAATCACTGCTTATTATACGCTTCACATTCGACATCATCGCCTTAATGCTTATTAACTGTCCTGTAGAAAGTGTCTCCGTCAATATCACATTCAACGACATCGTCATATCATCTACTATCGATGATATCGGTGCATCTTCTGGGATTAATGACTGTAATGAACTTCCAGAAGATGATCCTCTACTTGAGTACCCATGGAGTCCAGAAAGATACTTCACACATGTCGAAAGCTCATTTATTAAAGCTGGTATTTCCTCGATCTCGCATGCCTTTTCAAGTGTTCTTCTGACAGCAAATGTGCATAAAACGTCAAATTTCACCGTTGCAGTCTCGCTTATCTTCTTCAAGAATGGGGACGAAACAAGTGGAAACGGATATATTGTATCGTTTCCTGGAATTAAGGACGGTTTCTCAAAAGAATTATTCCAAGATACAGCATAAAACTTTGAGTACATCTCCCAGTGATTCATCATGGCTGAAAGTTCATCCGTCAGCTTGCCGATATCGGCCAAAGAGGGCAAGACAAACTGTGAGACAGACGCGTCTATCGACTCTCTAACTCCATGGTCCAAAGACATCCTGTTAGGTGAGGTTGATGATTCCCCATCAGAAAGTTGGCCATTCAAAGACGCAGAATGGTTGTATATGATGTCAACCAATTTTGGATATGAGTAGTTCTGTATCTGGTCGACAACTTCGTCGATTTTCCTTGCCTCCAAAAAAATGTCGAGAATCATTCCACTTTGTAAATCGCACTCTGCCTGTATTCGTGTAAGGATGGGCCGCAAGGCATCCTTGCCGTAGAACTTTTTGATTAACGGTGAATGCTGGTTCACAATTGAAGCTATAGTCTGATAGAATTGGAAAAGTATGTCAGCGTAAAAGTTCTGCTTCAGGTTGGACTTGCCCTGTATATCCTTAAGAATTTCTCTCGACTGCTCGCTGATTATGGTGCACACAAACTTTGAGTAGCACTTTAATCCGATTTCCTGCTCGCCGATTAGAGGGAAAAGCTGAAAGAAATAAGTTATTTGTTCGGCATTTCTCGCATCTGACGCTTTTTCGAACCCTTTGGTAAACGTTTGCTTAAGCGATTCTATCCATTTTGGCAGTAAATCAGTTGGCATGTCTGAAATTTCAGTTGACGGAACCACAGCCTTCACGTATTCATCTTCAAGCAATCTATCGGGTAACTTTCTAATAATCTCAACAGCTACAGCTGCCTCCTTCCATTTCTCGTGCCTGATGCTTTCGTCTACTTCCTGAATTGCGCGTTTTAAAGATCGCACATTATCAACGTACTGTTTCAATTTCTGTAATTTCGATGCTTCCGTATCCAAGATCCGCACTTTTGCAGTTATCTTACTGCTCATATTACTGGTCTTCGCTAACATCTCCGATAGCTGCTTTGATTTCTCACATGCATAGGATAATTCTATCCTAGACATCTCTAATGCTCTGATTTGTGATTCGTGGCTTGTTTTATGCTCCAAGCAGAAATGATGAAGTTCGTCATCAACTGTCGATTTTTGCGCTTCAATTCTCTCCTCCAACACTCTTAATTGATTGGCCGAGCTTGCATTCTTAAGTCCGTCCTCTATTGTCTGAAGTTTGCTGCGAAGAACTTCATCTGTGAAAACATCACCAGATACTTTACTCATTGAGGAAAAGACAGAAAATGCCGGAATTTAACGAGAGAATACAGTAGGTATGCCTAAAAATAATCACTAATGCGCTCCTATGAGATCAAAGCAAAGTATGTAATACTTTTGTCGGTCAATTGAATGTTTCTATGTAGGTTATCGTGTGTATATATTCATCGCTATTTCGTGTTCATCTAAATGATAAATGCCTTTCACTTTTTTTTTTTTCATCTTCCGAGATCTTTTTTTTTTTCACTGCTGGATTTTCATGTTTGCCATAATCATCACAGTAAAGTACAAAGGGACTACATTTATAGAAATAAGATTATATCAAAGGAAGTCACACTTGCACCATATAGTATCAATAGAAGAAGAAGAAGAAGAAGAAGTGGTGATCAAAAAAAGATGACGACTGTGCAAAAAATTGAGGATATTGAGGCCGAAATGGCCAGGACTCAGAAAAATAAGGCTACCGAGAAGCATTTGGGTTTATTGAAGGCAAGACTTGCAAAGCTGAGAGCGGACTTACTTAAAGAAGCAGCTCAAAGTTCTGGGGGGGGTGGAGAAGGATTTGATGTGAAGAAAACAGGTGTCGCATCGATTGGATTCGTGGGATTCCCGTCGGTTGGAAAAAGTACACTTCTTACAAAGCTTACAGGTGTGGAATCAGAGATAGCAGCATATGAGTTCACCACATTAACTACAGTTCCGGGATTCATCAAGTATAGAGGTGCCAAAATACAGATGCTTGACTTACCCGGCATTATCGAGGGTGCAAAGGACGGAAAAGGGCGAGGAAAGCAGGTTATAGCTGTGGCTAGGTCGTGTGACTTGATATTCATTGTTCTAGATGTTAACAAGCCGTTGAAGGACAAAGAAATTATTGAAAGAGAGCTTGAAGGGTTTGGAATTCGACTGAACAGGGATCCACCAGATATTATTGTTCAACCAAAGGAAAGTGGAGGCATCAGTATCACAAATACAGTCCCACTCACAAAGATCACAACTGATGAAGTGAAAAGTGTGCTTCAGGAGTACAGAATGAACTCGTGTAACGTATCATTTAGATGCGATGCGACTGTGGATGACCTTATCGATGTCATCAATGCCCAAAATAGGAGATACATCCCAGCAATCTACGTGCTTAATAAGATTGACTCCATCTCAATTGAAGAATTAGAGCTTTTATACAGAATTCCAAATGCAGTGCCTATATCAGCGGGAAAAGAGTGGAATTTGGATGAGCTCTTGGGTATAATGTGGGATCGGTTGAATTTGGTTCGTGTTTACACTAAACCTAGGGGAAAGATGCCTGATTTTTCGGATCCAGTTGTTTTACGTGGCCAACATTGCACAGTCAGAGACTTCTGCAATAAAATACATCACACTTTGGTTGACGAGTTCAAAACGGCACAGGTGTACGGAAGTAGTGTGAAGCACCAGCCTCAGTATGTTGGCTTGGCGCATGTGCTACAGGATGAGGATGTGATAACGATATTGAAGAAGTGAGTATATGTGCTTATATATAATAAATGGTAATCTTCTTTCGATGCCTCTTAAACGTTGTATGCTGCGATTAAGAAGCTGAGAATGTACGTAATGCTGAAGCTTGGCTGGTCAAACACCATCTGCCGAACATCAATGTCCTCCGATCCAACTTTGATGATTTTCGTGACCGGAACGGTTAAAATTCCCTGAGCATGAAGATATTGAGCTGCCAAATAGGCTCCCAAGGCAATAAACACAAAGACAGTACTCAACTGCCCAACGATCAATCCAGAAATCAATCCAAACATCGAGCCAAGAGTTAATTCTTTATAATTAAGTCGTCCACCAAATAATTTGTCAAATTTTGGCTTCTCCGGCACTTTCACATACTCATACCCTTTAGGCGCAGGAGGAAGACCTTCCACACTATAAATATTTGCAGAATCATTCAAGATTGGGTTGTGATGGATAAGATAAGTAGCACTTAATCCCATAATTCCAAGAAGAAGACCTGTTGTTCCAAGGTTGGAATTCTGCGCATTACGAAAACTCATTGTCTGTGCAACCGATCCAGTATGTCCATGGTCCCAAAATGCGGAATTTGTGAATGTAGGTCTAGTATGGAATCCATTCTTAAACGTTAACTGTCTCATCCCCATGATCTCTGGCCTTTTCAATCCTCTTGTGGCAAATTTTGATAGCATTCCTCCAGCCTTTGGTGCACAGCCAGCGGTCTTTGCTATAAACGAAAACATGTTTGATTTTTGGATGGCCTCTATAAAGTTCAGTTATGTTAAATATTTCCTTGCAATTTGACTTTACCCAAAGTATAATTGCCAATGATCAATTAATTGGTTTTTCAAGTCAGTATGCCTCAAAGTCTTTTGTAGTACCTTGAATTTCCCCAATTACTGAAAGTAGCCCTGTGTAATAAATAAGCAAAACTAGTTGAAACAATATCGAAGGAAACATCATAGCAAGGAAAAAGTTAAGAAATTATTCAGCCCAGAGAACCCCAGTTATACTTATATTTGTAATCTCCCCACCTTGTGCTGCCCCATACGAAATTAATATCACAACCCCGTTCTTCGAATTTTCATTGTTGTCATTTTTGTTGTGCTTTATTCCGGATTCATTGTTCCCATATGCAAGCTTATCACGTTCCGACTTTTTTTTTATGTTCTCACTTTTGTTTTGCTACGTCGGTTCTCCCAGAAATGAGCAAATTCAGTCCCGACTATCGACTTTCTTTCAAATGCTTGAGTTTGAGCCCAATTCAATCCTTGTTTGGTTTCTCTTGTGTTTCAATTTATTGAACATGCTTAGATTATCTTTACATATATATCGTGTTTATAAACATAAGAAAAAAAAAGGGAGCTTTGCAAATTTTGAAGATATCTTTGATTTCTTTTGCCTCATTTCGTTTCATGGAATTCACTTTAGACACTATACCAAATCACGTTCGACTGCCAATTAATAGCCCGAAGCACATCAAGTAAAAAAAAGCACTAAATGCGGAAATTTCCAATCAAGACATCGTATATTTGATGCAAAAATGGTATTCTTGCTCTAGTATTCGCCAGATAAGCAAATGCTAACCTGATGAAAATCCCTGTACGGTATCAACAAAATGAATTGATCTAATGCCAAAAAATCATTAACTATAACAACACGCACTATACACAAAACATATCCGAAGGGGTGTGGTGGCCCCCTTCAAACATATCTGTATATAGGCGAAGTTTATTTGTTTTTTCTTTTCTTGACTTTATTTCCCTTCCTATATTATTTCCAATCATGGTCATATCATCCGATTGTGCATCTGCCTGCTATCTCTCATCAAGTTTGATTGTTGCCACGGGCTTTGGATCCATTCTGATAGTATGTGGATCATGGTGACTTGTATCAAGCCCTCAAGTGTATGTAACTGACCATAGGAAATGGTTGAGGCGAACTGATATCGATGAAAAAGCACATTTCCAGTTCAGAGTAATGGTACAAACTATACCAGAACTTTGCAACGCAAATTTACAATACTTCAATTGCAAGCCCAATCTCAGCCATAATAGGCTGGCATTTTTGGCTAATACGTTGCTTGAAGAAAAGGAAAAAGCATAAAATAAAGTTGGAGCATTAATCGTAAACCAAGGAAATAATGAGTCCTTTAAATACGTCGAAACAAAAGAAAAAAAGTAGAAAACAAAATAAGACTGTTAAACCTTGTTTAATATAATTTATCATAGAGTTAGAATAACACGCTCCCTTGTTACCTTTTGTTACATAAATTTCCCTATTTATCGGATAATCCTCCTTTGTCTTCTGAGATCAAGTTCTTATGGCTAGATCACACACCACAGGGCGGTGATCTGATAAATAATAAGACCAATCAAACCAATTTTCGCCAATTCGAAATATCTCCACATCCCACTTTTTGTCTAGTCTTTCCGAGTTCGGATTTCCGCCAAACTGAAAATCAATTCTCGTGTAATCTTTTCCAGCAGGCTTAAAGTTTGTAAATGTAGCCAAGTTTCCGGTCCTTCTTTCGGGCCTGCAACATTTCATTAAATCATCAAAGACAAAAGTGTCGGCAAATGGATTTCTATATGCCTCTCTAAATTCTCTTGGCATCTCATTGACATCATAGTTTTCAGCACCTGTAAGTATCTGGTAGGCACCAGAATTGCCCCCTGAACTTTGTGAGTTAAAGTCACCAACCAAAAGAACCGGGCAGTGGTTCTTTGCATACTCATATCCACCTCTTAGTTTTAGCATTGCTGCACCGAGTCTTCGCTGGGCATCTGATTGTTCATCAAGGTGAATATTTATTAAGCAAAAGTCAACACCGGTGGCAATTTCCCGAAAATGTCCAACAGTGGCGGATCTAATTGATCCAGCACCAGGATATTTACTTGGAACCCATGGAGTGTTGCTCATCCAAAAAGTGTCCTGTTCTAAAACCTCAAAACGACGGCTATCATAATAGATTGCCTCGAATTCACCTGCTGCTCTACCATCATCACGTCCAATGCCTATATATCTCATCTGCGGAAGCAAGGCGTCTAAATCTTCCACCTGCCGAGCTAGTGCTTCATTCACGGTGAAAAGATCGGCCCTGTTGAATATCACCTCATTTGCAACACCAATTCTTCTCTTTGACCACGGTTTCTCCTCGGATTGTGAGTACCATTTAATTCCTTTCTCGAAAGGGATTTCCCGTCTCAACTTTGAGATGCTCTTATTTATATCATCGCTGTCCGGCATAGAATCATTTCTCAAATTCCACGATTCCACCCTTATTATAGTGCTTCGATTAGGTTTTGTGATCGTCTTCATTGGTATTTTCCCATTGTTGGATTGTTTAGTCCTAAAGAAAGAGCCAATTGGTCCTGATCTTGTTGATGATGTCTCACTGGAGGCTTGATTAGTGTGTTCAAATCCCAAAAGTGTCATTCTGAAGTTTTCTTCTCCAAGCAGAAAAAAATATATACTGTTTGGATCAACTTGTATGCTCTGTGCATTAGCATGGCAGTAAGAACAGCAATTTCACGTAGACAATTAGGTGGTACTTAAGATAAATTTGAAGTAAGTCTATCTTTCTAAGCCTCCGCCTCCCATCAAAAAAAAAATATATGGTAAAGCAATCTTGCGAATGTGCATTGTTCTAGATAAAGGTTTATCTGGATAGTGGGATAAGAGCCGGGCGCGGTCTAAGAACATCCAATATTAAGTTCCCACCCAGTTTTTTGTACTTATTAATCGATAACTTTTTTTTCGTTTTAAGCAAAGTGTTTTGCGGGGAGGTGATGCATGATAATTGAACGGGTTAATTGATAGCCATAAGCTAGTCATGTCATGCGAACCTTTTGGCCGTAGTCATACATCATTCAGTTTTTGTTTTTTTAATTATTAGAATGTATAAGCATTGCATGTATTTCGCAAGTTACCTATCTAAAATTAGCAGTATGCGTATGCTGAGCCATGTATTGATACTGAAAAAGTCGATAGGTTGAAATTTGTATTGGAAAGAATCTCAGTTTGTGATTATGATAGATTGTAAGATCATGTAAGATCCTTTAACTGCTTAAATAGACTTGTTTTAAAATTAAAGGAGGTTCCTATGAATATTTGAAAAGAGAGACTAACAAGCAAAAGAAAAAAATGAGAAAAAGGTAAGAAAAAAAGTCATAATTATAGTGGGAATGTCATATTATTATAGTTTGATATCTTTTGGGGCATTATGTTCCTAAATTAATATGATCCCTTTCTTAAAATACTACTATAGATGAAATAAAACCCAAGTAAGTAAAATGAATACTTTGATTTCAATCCCAAAAATTTTCCCCACCCCACCACCAGTTAAGTTAAGCAAAAAAATTTTTCAGCTTGGATCAGAATAGGCAAAAAAGCGGGTCGCGATGAAAAAAAAAGTCAATGAAAGGCTCAAACTACATTTTTTTAATTTTACTTCCAAGAAGAGCTCCAAGGTAATACATAATTCAAAACTATAAGGTATTGAATGCCGGCAGGTTGATTCAGAAAGTAAGATGGGTAGAAAGAACAAGAAGAATAATAATAACAACGACTACTGGGATACAGAGTTCGAAGAAGATGCTGAAGCTAACAATTCTTCAGCTGTTGTTTCTGGCGACGAAAATAATGCTGATGCAGCTGAAGCAGAAGTAGAAGCACCAGCAAATGATTTCATGGCCAACTTAAAGAAAGCAAAGAACAAGCAGGACGAAAAAAAGAAGAAGGAGGAAGAGGAGAAGAAGAAGAAAGCTGCAAACAAGCCAGTGATCAAGTCGAAGAAAGAAAAGGAAAGGGAAAGAAAAGAGCGTGAAAAGCAGAGAAAGAAAGAAGCTGCTGCAAAGAGAAGAGAGGCAAGAGAAAGGGCACAAAAAGCAGCAGCTGAAAAAAAGGCGGCTGAGAAGAATGCCAAGGCTCAGGAGGAGGCATCAGCAAAGAAGGAAGATACCAAGTCTGAGCCAAAAGGAAAGAAAGAGGAAGTGAAGGCAGAGAAAAAGCCAGCAGGCAAAAAGAAGACCACTACGTCGAAGAAGAGCAAGAAAGGAAAGAAGGTTCCAGCTGGTTTAGCACTGTTGAAGAAGCAGATGGAGCTGAGAAAGAAGGCAGCGGAAGAAGCAAAGAATGCAGAAGAGGAAGAGAAGAAGAGATTGGAAGAGGAGGAGAAGAAGAGAGAAGAAGAAGAAAAGGCCCGCGAAGAGGCTAAGAAATTGAAAAAGGAGAAAGAGAAAGCTAAAATTGCCCAACTGAAGAAGGAAGGTAAGTACCTGACAAAGAAACAAAGGCGTGAAAGAGCAATTGCTGCCAAGAGAAGAGAGTTCTTGCTTAAATCTTCAAATATTCATGTCTCCGGTGTTGCTGTCAAGGATGGCGAGCTGATGAAGGTTGCCGAGGCTGGTAAGAAGAACGATGAGAAGGAGAAGGAGAGAGAAAAGGAGAGAAAGAAGCGTGAAATAAAGCAAGCTAATGAGAAAAAGAAGGCTGAAGAAGCGGCAGCTTCTAAAAAGACTGAGGACGAGAAAAAGGCTGCCGAAGAAGCCTCAAAGAATGAAGTGGTTGATGACTGGGAAAAACTTGCTGCTGGTGATGAAGTCGCAGACAGTTGGGAAGATCTTCTGGATGGTGAAGAGACAACTGAGACTGCTGAAGTTTCCAAAAAGACTGAAAAGAAGGAGCAGAAGGCCGAAACTGCTAAGCCAGTGGATGAGTACAGTATTACAAAAAAGGATGCTTCAAAGGAGGTCGAGAAGCCAGCCAAAAAGAGCAAGGGGAAAAAATCAAGCAGTCCAGAACCAAAAGCAGCACCAGAAAAGAAAGAATTACGTTCTCCTATCTGTTGTATCTTGGGTCACGTTGATGCTGGTAAGACGAAGCTTTTGGATAAGATCAGACAGACTAACGTCCAAGGCGGTGAAGCTGGTGGTATCACACAACAAATTGGTGCCACTTACTTCCCCGTTGACGCTCTTCGTAAAAAGACCGAGGTTATGCAGAAGTTCGAGAAGTTGACGTACGATGTTCCAGGTTTGTTGGTTATCGACACTCCAGGTCACGAGTCGTTCACCAATTTGAGAAGTAGAGGTTCTTCTCTTTGTAACATCGCTATTTTGGTGGTAGATATTACACATGGTTTACAGCAGCAGACACTGGAGTCTCTTCGTTTGCTTAGAGACCGTAAGGCTCCATTTGTGGTTGCCTTGAACAAGGTCGATCGTCTTTACAACTGGAAGGCCATTCCAAACAACAGTTTCAGGGATTCGTTCACCAGACAGGAGGCCTCAGTGCAGAATGAGTTCGAGAATCGGTTTAACGAAATTAAGGTGCAGTTGGCAGAGCAAGGCTTGAACTCTGAGCTTTACTACAAGAACTCGAACATGGCTAGATATGTCAGTATCGTTCCAACTTCTGCCACTACCGGTGAAGGTGTTCCGGACTTGCTTTGGTTGTTACTTGAGCTTACTCAAAAGAGAATGAACAAGCAGTTGCGTTATCTTTCGGGCGTTCAGGCCACTATCTTGGAGGTTAAGGTTGTTGAAGGTCTCGGAACCACTATCGATGTCATTCTCTCAAACGGTGTTTTGCACGAAGGTGACAGAATTGTCCTTTGTGGCCTAAATGGTCCAATAGCGACGAACATCAGGGCCCTTTTGACGCCTCCTCCATCGAGAGAGTTGCGTATAAAATCGGAGTATGTCCATCATAAAGAGGTTAAGGCTGCTTTGGGTGTCAAGATCTCCGCAGATAACTTGGAAAAAGCTGTTGCTGGTTCCAGATTGCTTGTTGTCGGCCCAGATGATGATGAGGATGAGATGAAGGACCTCGTCATGGATGATTTGACTGGTTTGCTCGATTCCGTTGATCCAACAGGAAACGGTGTTGTTGTCCAGGCTTCCACCTTGGGTTCCTTGGAAGCTCTTTTGAGTTTCCTAAAGGATATGAAGATTCCAGTTATGTCTATCGGATTGGGACCTGTGTATAGAAAGGATGTTTTAAAGGCAGTGACAATGCTTAAGAAGGCTCCAGAGTATGCGGTTATGCTCTGTTTCGATGTCAGGATTGATAAAGAAGCTGAGCAATATGCTGACGAACAGAACATTCGTATCTTCAACTCGAACATCATCTACCACTTATTTGATGAGTTCACAGCATACCAGAAGGAACTTTTAGAGAAGAAGAGAGAGGAGAATAAGGATAAGGCTGTCTTCCCTTGTGTCATGAAGACCATTCAGATCATCAACAAGCGTAATCCTATGATCATTGGTGTCGATGTTCTGGATGGTGTTGTTAAGGTTGGAACGCCAATCGGTACTGTTAAGGTTGATCCTGCCACTAACAGAAGAGTCAAACTTGTTCTCGGTAAGGTTATCTCGATGGAGATTAACCATGAACCCCGTGAATCGGTTAGAAAAGGAGATACCTCTGCAGGTGTTGCTATTAGATTAGAAGGAGACGCTTCTCAACCAATTTGGGGCCGTCATGTTGACGAACATGATCCTCTTTACTCCATGATTTCAAGAGAGACAATTGATACTTTGAAAGATCCAGCTTTCAGAAGTACCGTGCCGAGGGAAGACTGGTTTTTGATTAAGAAATTGAAAGGCGTTTTAGACATTGAATAGACGAATTAATATCTACTTTTTGGCTATTTTACCCCTCCCTCCCTAAAATATGTCTATTTCTATGTTTCTTTTACATTTCTTGAATCATCTTTCTTTTTGTTGTTGTTTATCACGATCTTCATATTATGAGTACAGGCATTAATAAAAAGAGAAAAAAATTATCTGTTAAAGACTTGAGCTACTGTAGACGTTAAATATCTTTGCTTTTAATCCGCTTTCTTCCTTATATACAATGTTTTCTTTGTGTGTCATGTTTAAATATTATTACTTTGAGCTTGTATATTCATTTCTATCCTTAGCAGCATCTCCTGACCAAACCTTCCCGCATTTCTTCGAATACAATCCATAAATTTCCTTTTTCCAGTTAACAGACACCTCATGTAATATTTTTACTATTAACCAGAGCTCCTTGTTAACATTAGCCTCGATTTCAATGCTCATATACTTGATATCCTCAGATAATTCCTCAAAGCATGGAATAAGTTTCCAGTTCAGCTCACTTCCAAGTCTTGCTAGTTCGATCTGAAGTTCTCTCTCACTCATAGATTCTATGTTCTTTTTCTGCAAGCTTCCTGTCGTTATTCCACCTCCTTCCCCTAACTCTGGATCATCTATAGCTAATACGGCTTTTCTCCAGCTGGAATGGTCTCTCTTTTGAGCAAATCCTTGATTGCTTTCTACAGATTGCTGATTTCCAACTTCGTCAAGCTTTCTTAGAGCCTTTCTTTTTACTTTTAAATCTGAAATCGCCCGACTCAAACTTGGAGATTTAATACTTCCTTCACGAAGTACTTCATTAATACGCTGCTCACTTAATGCACAATTCATGATTCCCTCAAGCCGCATTTGCTTTTTTATTATTGTTTTTTCCAATACGGAATGTTGAACTTCCTTAAGTTTTCTAAACTCTAGAACCTGAGAAATTGCTTGCAATGTGAGCCGTATTATCATTAATTTTTCTTTCACCTTGCACGTAAGGTTGTTTACCAAAACCTCAATATTAATAAACGTCATGTCGACTTTATCACCGAATCCTTCAATTATTTCGTGGTCATCTTCAACTATACTAAATATGTTAAAAAAGCCTCCCATCTCGATCAATTCCTTCCTATTCTCATTAAAATCTCTAATCATCATGTTGCAAGCCTTCTCCAGACGTCTAACCACTTTTTCCATCTCAATTGTCTTCTTTTCAATTGGTACAAAGACTGTATCCTCGATGCTGGATTTGTAATGGCGGGTCTGATTTTTTTTGGGAAGCGGTAAGTATGAAAAATATGCACTAGGTGTTGTTGGGTCTCTTGGAGATGTGAGTAGTATTGACTTTGATGATAGCGAAGTAAAAGGTGGTCCTTCTAACGCCTGAAACCAGTAACGAATATCTGGATTTAGGAATTTTTTCATTAACTGACAATCTCTTATTGTATGATCTTCTTGAACCCGCTTCAGAAAGTAATTCAAAAGTCTTATACGTCTAGATATAATCTGTATGTCCATTGTGTATCCAAATGGATGTCTTAACAGTCTCCCCAGAGAATGTCTCTCAGGAATAGGTGGTATCACCTTAGTCTGAAAAAACTTTACTAAGTATAATCGTAGAGACACAAAATCTGAATATCTGCGATGAATCTTTACTAGTTCGCCTGAATCCTTACGTTTTGAAAGATTTCTTTTCCCAGAAGTACCTTCGATTGTGTAAAATACTGCTCGTTTGTTACGTGAATCTTGCATTGCCTCATATCCAATGATTTTCGCATAGTCCTCTTGCTGAGCGTCGATAACTTGGTCACCTATATTTTTCAAATTGCTATCATCATCAAAATGTAAAGGAAGAGGGTTTATCGGGGATTCTTTGAAATTGGCATCCTTATTTATCGTATTCGATACCAGATCTGAAGAATTTTCGCCTTGCTCAACGGTGTTTTTGCTATTCAACTTTTTTGAACCTTCAGTACCAAAGGTGCTATCAATGCCGTTAGATAAAAAGTGCGCGGAACCCAAAAATGGGTTATTATCTTCATTGAACTCATCATAATCGCCAAAATTCATGACACAAGGGTAGTTCGTCTTTGGTTAATGCAGTATTCTGAATTCATATAATTGACGTATTTATAAATTAAGACGATAGTGATTGTTCGTTTTAGCCTAATATTTTTGGTGTTTACCGACTTATAGTCAGAATATATGATAAATGCAGGTAAAATGTGAAATGATAAAAATATACCACTCCAAAATGAAACATATTACGTATAGGTTCAAGAAGGTTAAAATATAAATTAAGCCTGAGGGGTAAGGTGCATTTGTTATCAGAAGTACTTTTTTTTTTGTGCATGTATGAATAAGCTTTTTGTATTGTTTAGTTTTCCTTCGGCTTTTACTAAATATCTGAAATCTGAGATCGCAGCCCTGCTTATTTATTATTTATACCAGTTTTAAAGATGTAAATGCCCAAATGTGAATGTATAGCTATAAGTACCAATACAAGAAGGCCTTCCAATTCAGTTCTAAAGACCTGAGTACATAAAAATTATATGTTTGTAGAGAAAGCAAAATTAAGAAATCCGAAATGAAACACATGAGATTGTGGTGTAAGAGTAAAGATAGACGACCAGACGAGAAAGATGATGAAGATAACGAAAATCCTGATAAAAAAAGCAGAAAAGCAAATAATGGTATAAGAAAAATTGCTTAAAAACAAAGAGAACGATGATGATGATAATAATGATAGGTGTACAGAAGCACATGTAAAAGTAAAGTCAGCCTCATATATGTATAAAATAAAATAAACAGAAAAAAGATTAAGCCGGATAAATGTCCGTTCATTTGGTGGAATGAGGTGAGAATTTTGAAGATTCGAGTTTCATTCCAGTATGAGGATCCACAATCTCCAAAGGTTTTCTAATTCTTGGTGTGCTAACGTTTGCAGAAGTGGTTTCCGAAGTGGCACTGATTTTGGAAGCACAATATGTTCGATTAAACGAGCTATCCGCAAAAGTATGGGGCTTTTCCTGAGGGGAATGTGTTGAATTATTGGCAGTGTCATGGGAAGCACCTAAAGTCTCAAGATCCACAATCTTAGGGCAAAATTCAATATCATCCTCAAGCTCAAAGCCCTTAGAGCACATGAAACGAGCCCTGCTTGTGGTGTACAGCGATGAAAGAGAACTTTCCGGGGAAGAAAAGCCGGCTTGCGACTGGTATCCGGAAGATGACGTTGATGATGGTAAAGACATAAATGCAGAATTAGGTGAGTATCGTGGGGATTGCTGTACTTGAACAGATCCCATCACTGAAGGACTTGATGTATCAAATTGTTGCTGTTTATTTTGAGCAGCATTGGCCAGCAAAGAAGCAAATGAATTGCCCCCATAATCGCCTCCACCTCCAGAGGTCGTATTATAATAACTCATATTGATTTCTTCTTATTTTGCAACGTTGTGTCGATTTTATTTCTTGTTTCTGATATATTGCCTGTGTCTTTAGAATGTATAACTCCTAAGTACCGCGAACGTTGTAAATTCTCCACTTGAACTGGTAGTTTCTTTTATATCAAGAACCTTTTGTATTTCAGTATCCGGTTGATGAAGAAGATAAGATAATAATAAAATAACGTTTCGCCGCTTCTCTATTTAAATTCAAAGTTTAATATTACCTGTTGGTATGGCGTTCTCCTATATATATTTGATTCAGTAGTGTCTAACTTGTACGAAGAGAACATTAACGTAGTTTTAGAGAAGGATTATTGTGGTCATTAAGAGATAAAATATAAGTGTTGAGGGGCTGGCATTTATTTTTTTGTTGTTTCTACAAGTATTCTGATAATGTATCTGCTTATTGTTTTTCCCTTATTATCTTCTCCATTTTTTTAATTTCGCCACAGCCATGCTTTCGCCCACTAATGAAATTTATCCTGGACCCAACTTTATTTCTTGCAGAAACAAGCGTTCAAAGTCCCCCTTCTCTACACCTTATTGCAAATGACTCAAAAAGTTTTCATTAAATCACGCAAAAAAATAAACTCGAATTGATCGAACCCAGGATCGAACTGGGGACGTTCTGCGTGTTAAGCAGATGCCATAACCAACTAGACCATCCGACCAATTGATATTATTGTAAGGGGTCTGCTTTGGTTTGAACCTAAATTATTTTAGATTATGTAAGTACAAAGTGATTTGTGTGTTTGTTTTGAAGTGTTGAATCAAACC
>ERZ746981.234-NODE-234-length-35745-cov-39.227543_pt1 | contig 35745 bp, 28 predicted proteins | sample MGYA00374948_ERZ746981 | MGnify/ENA primary metagenome ERZ746981 (study PRJEB28757, sample SAMN06711160) | food metagenome | host: microorganism | place: China:Harbin | collected 2017-01-30 | study: EMG produced TPA metagenomics assembly of the Analysis of...
CGCGTGGTTGATGATTGCCCATATCCGCAGAGTTCTGCGAAAAATCAATCAAACCGCTTTCTGATTCAGGCTCTAAAGCAGATACAAGAACATCATCGCATCGTGACAACAGCCACAGATGGATATGGCCGCGCACGAGTATTTCATGCCATGAAAGTGTTTTTTTTCGCATACACTTTGCAGCATGTTGCCTCATCAATAAAAATAAGAAGAACTGTTATTTAATTATTATTGGATTCAGCATCTTATATTCACATGATTATATATATTTCATAACATTTCTTCCTGTAGACAAGGGGCCTACGCCCATTTTCCGGGGTACAGCCCTGTCACAGCCATGGAAGAAGGCGGCATGAACACCCTTCCTGCTTCATCATCCCCCGCGACAGCCCCCCACACACAGGAGGACCGCCCCCTGTCAGGTGCGGCCCACCCCGACCATCCCCTGCACTGGACATTGTATGGGTGTGAAATGGTGGCCACCGCGACCCTGATGATATGCGGCGTCATCTCGGTCGCGGTCCTGACGGCGCCACAGGGTGCGGTGGGGGCATTCCTTGCCCCCCATCCGATCATCCAGATTGCATTGTGCGGCCTGTTTTTCGGCCTGTCGGGCACGGTCGCGGCCATGACCCCGTTTGGCAGGGTCAGCGGCGCGCATGTGAACCCGTCGGTCTCCCTGGCATTTGCCCTGTCGGGAAAGCTGGGGTGGGTGGACCTGTGCGGTTATGTCATCGCACAGATGGTTGGCGCATGCCTTGGCACATGGCTTCTGGCATGCGCGGCAGTACTGTTCCCGTCATGGGGGCATCTGGTGACGACAGCGGGATACGCGGCAACGGTGCCTGCGCCCCATGTCTCCATCATGTGGCCGCTGATGACGGAACTGGTGCTGACGGCGCTGCTGATCCTCATGCTTTACGGGCTGGCGGGGCATCCGCGTTTCAAGGAACTGACGCCATGGGCGGGGGGCCTGTTCTTCCTCTTGCTCAATCCCGTCTCCGCATGGCTGTCGGGCAACAGTTCCAATCTGGCGCGCAGTTTTGCGCCCGCCCTGTTTTCGGGACAATGGACGTCTTTCTGGATCTATGCCATCGGGCCGTTCGTGGGCGCATCCCTGTCTGTGCTGGCGATCCGTATGCGCCTGTTCGGTCATCTGGAGGTGGAAGAAGCGCGTCTGGTCAATTTCGGCCACCATGGGCGTGTCCCCTCCCTGTTCCACCCAATGCGCCGACACGCAGAGAGGCAGGAAGCGAAGATACAGGGAAAAGAAGGATAGCAAGGCACGGTGGGGGATCTTGCACCGCCTCTGCCCCATGGCGGCAAAGGGGCATGCCTGTGGGGTGGGTTTCACGACAGCAGGTCCGGGTGAATCCGTGTGAAAACGCCTCTTGGGGAATGTGATCGGGGACAGGGCTTGCAATTGCCTGTCATTCTTCCCAAACTATAGGCCAAGTTGATGGGTCGGTTCATGGGAACCGGCCCGCAGACGTTCTCGGGGCGGGGTGCAATTCCCCACCGGCGGTGTTTGACGGGGCGTAACAGTCCCGCCATCAGTCCGCGAGCGCCTGGCGGCATCAGCCGACAGGGTCAGCAGATCCGGTGAGACCCCGGAACCGACGGTTACAGTCCGGATGATAGAGAACGAACGCATGTCAGGATGTCCGTACCCGTTAACGGGTGCGGCATGCAGGCGTCGTGCGCCCTGGGTCCGTCCGCATAGTGGATGGAGAGTATCGTCGTGGACATGTCGGCTGGACATGCACGCACGGGGACAAGGGCAGGCGGGCTTCCCCCCCATATCGAACGGGCCTTCCGCGCGGCGGTGGCGGACGCGGTGCGCCATGTCGGCGCGACCGCCCCCAACCCGCCCGTGGGCTGCGCGATCCTCGACGCTGCGGGAACGATCCTGTGCACTGGCGCGCATCACCGCGCGGGCACCCCCCATGCGGAGGCACGGGCCATCGCCCTGTGCCGTGAACGCGGCCTGATCGAACGTGCCCATACCATCGTCGTGACGCTGGAGCCGTGCAACCACACCGGGCGCACCGGCCCGTGTTCGCAGGCCATCATGCATACCCCCATCCGCACCGTCTGGATCGGGGCGACGGACCCCAACCCCAATGTCGCGGGTGGCGGGGCGGATTTCCTGCGTGACCACGGGTGCGATGTACGCCTCCTGTCCGATATGGGCACATATGACGCAGCAGAACTGGCCCGGCTATGCCGGGGCCTGATTACACCCTTTGCCCATCTGGCACGCACGGGCCGCGCATGGGTCACGGTCAAACAGGCCGTTGACGCCACGGGATCCATGCGCCCGCCCGCCGGACGCACGACCTTTACCTCCGCCACAGCACTCGACCTTGCACACCGCCTGCGCCGCGCGACGGATGCGGTCGTCACCGCCACCGGCACGATCGCGGCGGACCGCCCGGGACTCGATGTCCGGCGCGTACCCGACCATCCGGGCCGCGCGTCACGACTGCTGGTGATATGCACCACACGCGGGCAGGTCGATGAACAGTATGCCACGCAGGCCCGCGCGCGCGGGTTCGATGTGCGGACCTGCACCGACATCCGCCACCTGCCGGACCTGCTGGGTCGGGCCGGGGCGATGTGGGCGCTGGTGGAGGCCGGGCCGGGCCTGCTGTCGGCAATACGTGAACATGCAACATGGGATGACTGGCTGACGGTTACGGTCCGCCCCGACGGGACGGAGGCCATGGAGGTCAGCGTACGCACGGGCGGGGACACGCCGCTGTGCCTGTTCCCCGAACTGGATATCCCGAAAGGAGCGACATGTTTTCAGGGATCATAGAGCATCTGGGCACCATCACCACCACACAGCGGGGCGAACGCGACCTTGAGGTGCAGGTGGCGACCGGGATCACGGACCTGTCGCTGGGCGAAAGCATCGCGGTCAATGGCGTGTGCCTGACGGTGACGGCATTCGACACGGCAGGTAACGCCACGTTCTTCATCAGCCCGGAGACGCTGGAATGTACATCGCTGCGCCAGCTTGCGCCGGGGCGTCGCGTCAACCTGGAACGCGCGGTGACACCTGCCACCCGCCTGTCGGGCCATATCGTGCAGGGCCACGTGGACGCCACCGCCCGCCTGCTGTCGGTCACACCCGAAGGGGAGGCGCGTCATATCGCATTCGCCGTCCCCGCGCGCCTGCGCCGTTATCTCGTGGACAAGGGGTCGATCACCCTTGACGGCATCAGCCTGACCCTCAACGCCGTCGGCGCACCGGGCGAAGACGCAGGGCCGGACGCATTTCGCATCGAACTCATGATCATCCCCCATACATGGGAACACACGACGCTGGGCACACTGACGCCCGGCACGGACGTGAACGTGGAAGTGGATGTCATCGCAAAATACGTGGAGACATTATGCCAGTACCGTTGATGCCCCCCCGGCTGGAACACGCGGTCGCGACCATACGGCGTGGCGGAATGGTCATCCTTGTCGATGATGAAGACCGCGAGAACGAGGGCGACCTTGTGATGGCGGCGGAACTCGTCACGCCAGAGGCGATCAATTTCATGATCACCCATGCCCGTGGCCTGGTGTGCATGCCACTTGCCCCCGCCCTGATCACACAGCTTGGCCTGCCGATGATGACGCAGGTCAATACCTGCCCGCGCGGCACGGCGTTCACCGTCTCCATCGAGGCGCGCGAGGGCGTGACCACCGGCATTTCAGCCGCCGACCGCGCACGCACCATCCTTGCCGCCGTGGCCCCGGATGCACGGCCGTCGGACCTTGTCTCCCCCGGGCATATCTTTCCCCTGCGCGCCAAGCCGGGCGGAACGCTGGAACGTGATGGCCATACCGAGGCATCGGTGGACCTCGCACGCCTTGCCGGGCTGATGCCTGCCGCCGTGATCTGCGAAATTACGAACGATGACGGCACCATGTCGCGCATGGACGACCTGCGCCCCTATGCCGAAAGGCACGGGCTGCCGATCCTTTCCATCGCCGAACTTGCGGCGTGGCTGCGCGCACGGGCCGACGCGGCCGCCACACCGGACGGAACCGATGCGCCCCTGCCCCGCGTCGAACAGGTGGCGCAGGCAAAGCTGCCGAGTCGCTTTGGCGGGGAGGACATGATTATCCATGCCTTCCGCGCGCCCGATGGCACGGAACATGTGGCAATGGTCAAGGGCCAGCCGGACGCGGCGGGATGCGTGCCGTTGGTGCGGCTGCATTCCGAATGCGTCACGGGCGATGCGCTTGGTTCGCTGCGCTGCGATTGCGGGGCGCAGCTTCAGGCGGCGCTGGAACGGATCGACCGCGCGGATGCCGGCGTGCTGGTGTACCTGCAGGGGCACGAGGGACGCGGCATCGGGCTGGCGAACAAAATCCGCGCCTATGCACTGCAGGACATGGGACTCGACACCGTGGATGCGAACCACCGCCTTGGCTTCGACACGGATACACGCGACTGGAACGTGGCGGCCGACATCCTGCGTGCGCTGGGAATCGGGACACTGGACCTGATGACCAACAATCCCGACAAGGTCAGCGCCCTGACGCAGCGCGGCTTTACCGTGCGTCACCGCGTGGCGCTCGACATCGCGCCCAACCCCTTCAACCGTGCCTATCTGGATGCCAAGCGCACCCGCATGGGCCATAAGCTCTGCCTGCCCGTGACTGCCCCGGTCGCGGAATAAAGGCCCCTTCAGGAACCTGTTCCCATGAGTACAAACATTCCCTCCACCACCGTAGACCTGACCTTCGCACATCCGCCACGCCTTGCCATCGTGGTCAGCCGGTTCAATGAAAATGTGACGCATGGCCTGCGTGACGGCGCGCTGGCGTGGCTGCGTGAACATGATATTGCCATGCGCGATGACGATGTCATGTATGCCCCCGGTGCGTACGAACTGCCGCTGCTGGCGCAGACGCTGGCGAAAACCGGACGTTACGACGGGGTTGTCTGCCTTGGCTGCGTCATCAAGGGTGAAACCGCACATTTCGAATTCATCAGCCTTGGCGCTGCTGTCGGCCTGATGCAGGCATCGCTGTCAACAGAAGTACCGGTCGCGTTCGGGGTGGTGACAACCTATACCGACCAACAGGCGATCGTGCGTTCGCGTGACGACGTGCATAACAAGGGACGCGAGGCCGTGGCTGCCTGTGTCGAAAGTCTTGCATTGATACAGAAAATAAGAGGCTGTTAAGGTCGTAGCATCTTCGCGCGCGGCGGCCCCGCGCGCGACATGGACAACGGCGCGCGACAAGGGGACGGCGGATGAGGCTGATCACTTTCATCGCCGGGACATTCGGGATCGGGCTGACGGTATGGATGCTCTCCCGTTTCGGCCTGCATGACATCCTTGCCCTGATCGCCACGGGCGGGTGGAGCCTTGCCGCCGTCATCATCTTTCACGCCACACAGGTCTGCGCCTCCGCCCTGGCGTGGAAGATCCTTGCCGAAAGCCATCGTCGCCCCCTGCCGCTGGGTGATTTCCTTGTCCTGCGCTGCGCGCGCGAGGGGATCAACAACCTGCTGCCGGTGGCGCAGGTAGGGGGCGAGGTCATTACTGCACGCCTGCTGTCACGCCGTCATGGGGTGGGCCTGCGCCGTGCGGCGGCCTCGACCATCTGCGACCTGACGATCGAACTGCTCAGCCAGGTGACATTCACGCTTATCGGGCTGGGGGCCCTGTTCTGCCTCGTCAACCGTTCCGCCGTGACGGACGAACTGATGGAAAGCGCGGGCGCTGCCCTGCTGCTTGGCGCAGTATTCCTTGGCAGCCAGTATCTGGGCGCGGTTTCCCTGATCGAGGGGCTGCTGATGCGCATCGCATCGCACCTTGGCTGGGGCGGGATGGAGGATATCCGCGGCCTGCATCATGAAATCATCACGCTGTACAAAACACGGTCAAGCGCGCTTCGCGCGGGGGCGCTGCAACTGCTGGGATGGTCACTGGGCACGTTTGAGGTCAGCATCATCATGCACGGCGTGGGCCACCCGCTGTCACTGGGGCAGTGCCTGGTGATCGAGAGCGTGGGACAGGCGGCGAAATCCGCCGGCTTTGCCGTGCCCGGCGCGCTTGGTGTATCCGAAGGCGGGTATATCATCATCGCCGACCTGTTCGGGGTGTCACCACAGGTGGCCATTGCGCTGTCACTGATCAAACGATTGCGTGAGATCGCATGGGGCCTGCCGTCTCTGATGGGATGGCAATGGATGGAGCTGCACTGGATTATCCCCACGAATACGAAAAACCCCGCACGGGGAAAAGAGATTCCCGAACAGTCATAATGGCGTCATCCGGCGGGCCGCCGCCTCTGATGGGCGCGGCGCGGGGGCATGACAAAAGCCCAGGCCACCATTACGTGCGTCACACCGCCATGTTCATGACACGGATGGCGGCCACGGTAACAAAGAACCGCCTTGCATCACACGTGCTTCATGGGCCAAACCGAGGCTCTTCCACCCGGTGCCAGGACGAAATACGCATCGGCAACGGTTTCTGAAGGGCTGAATAACTCGTCATGCTATCGGTACCCCTTGGGCGTCTTGTCGCGTTCTGTTCCAACCGGGCCATTACGGTGGTCCTGGCCTTTGCCATTCTGGTCGGGGGGGCAGTCTTTGCAAGCTATACGCAACTGGGCGTCACCACCGACACGGGCATGATGTTTTCATCCGACCTGCCATGGAAACAGCGTTCGGATGAAATGGGGCGGCTGTTCCCGCAAAAACAGGACCAGCTTGTCGCGGTGATCGACGCGGTCCTGCCCGAAGAGGCGCAGCAGACCGCCATAGACCTTGCCGCGCGGCTGAAGAACGACCACGTACATTTCAATTACGTCACCACCCCGCAGACCGATCCCTACCTTGTACGCAACGGGCTGATGTTCCTTGACCCCAAGGCGCTGGACCGGGTGCTGGATACCACGATCACCGCGCAACCCTTCCTGGGGCAGCTTGCGGCGGACCCGTCGGGACGCGGCCTGTTCGGTGCCCTGTCGATGATCGCACTGGGTATCGAGCATGGTGAAGGCGACCTCAAAGGGTTCCAGTCCGCGCTCTCGGGCTTTGCCACCACGCTGGAGCATGCCGCACAGGGCCATCCAGAGACGATGTCGTGGGAGCGTCTGCTTGCGGGCGACCTTGCCGACCTTGGCGGCAAGTACCAGTTCGTCGTGACACAGCCCAAGCTTGATTACGATTCGTTCCAACCCGGTGGCGCCGCTGCCGACGCCATGCGTGACGCCGCGCGTGACCTGCCATTCGTCAAGTCCGGGCGCGCACACATCCATATCACCGGCGACATCCAGATCGCGGACGAGGAATTCGCCACTGTGGCCGAAGGCATGGTCGCGGGCCTGCTGGGGTCGCTGGTGCTGGTGACGCTGTGGCTGGTTCTTGCGGTCCATACGTGGCGGCTGATCGCACCGATCATCATCACGCTGGTGGCTGGCCTGTTGCTGACCACGGGTTTCGCCGCGCTGGCGGTGGGCAAGCTGAACCTGATTTCCGTGGCGTTCGCCATCCTGTTCGTCGGCATCGCAGTGGATTTCGCCATCCAGTTCTGCGTGCGTTTCCGCGCACAGTCGCTGCCCGATGGAGGCGTGCCAAGCCTGCATGACGCGCTGGAGCGGACCGGAAACGAAACCGGGCACCAGATCCTTGTGGCCGCGACCGCGACCTCCGCCGGGTTCCTTGCCTTTACGCCCACCGCCTTTGTCGGCGTGGCGCAACTGGGCCTGATCGCCGGTTTTGGCATGATCTTCGCCTTCGTCTGCACGCTGACGCTGCTGCCTGCGCTGCTGCGGATCTTTCGCCCGACCTCCGGCCATGGGGCGGTCGGGTTCGTCGCCGCACGGCCCATCGACATCAGCATCCGCCATCATCGCAAGCCCATCCTGGGCGTATTCGCCTGCCTTGCCCTGCTGGGCGCGGGCCTGATCCCGACCCTGACATTCGACGCTGACCCGCTGCATACCAAGAACCCCAGGTCCGAGGGCATGGTCACGCTGGGCATGCTGATGTCGGAACCGCAATATTCGCCCTATTCCGTCGATGTGCTGATGCCCAGCCTGGACCAGGCGCATGCCCTGTCGGACAGGCTGTCGCAGTTGCCACTGGTGCATGACGCGCTGTGGCTGGGATCGCTGGTGCCATCAGACCAGACCACCAAGCTGCCGATGATCCAGGATGCGGCGAACATCATGCTGCCCACCCTGATCGTCCCCCATCCCAAGCCCGCGCCGGACGCCAACGCCCTGCGTGAAGCGGCGGCAAAAACGGCGGCGGACCTTGGCGGCGTGCTGGACAAACTGGCCCCGAACGACCCGCTGCGCCAGATCCAGTCCACGCTTGCACGTCTGTCGCACGCGGATGACCAGACGATCCTTGCCACCAACGAGGCACTGGTCCATTTCCTGCCGATGCAACTGGACATGCTGCGCACCATGCTGCAGGCCAAGCCGGTATCCATTTCCGACGTGCCGCCCATCCTTGCCAACGATTACCTGCTGCCTGACGGGCGCGCCCTGGTGGAGGTCCACCCCACCAAGGAAATGACCGGCAACGCAGCGCTGCACCGGTATGTGGGCGAAATCCAGAAGGTCGCCCCCACGGCGGCAGGCAGCGCCATCGACATCGTCGAAAGCGCGGCAACCATGGTCCATGCCTTTGTCATGGCCGCGTGCGCCGCGATCGTGATGATCGGCATCATCCTGTCGGTCGCCCTGCGCCGCCTGCTGGATTCGGCGCTGGTGCTGGCACCGTTGCTGCTGTCGGCGCTGATGACGGTCATCCTGATCGTGTTCGTGCCCGAACAGCTTAACTTTGCCAACATCATCGCCCTGCCCCTGCTGCTGGGTGTCGGCGTGTCGTTCAACATCTATTTCGTCATGAACTGGCGCGCGGGCGTGAAGATGCCGCTGTCGAGTCCCACGGCACGCGCGGTGCTGTTTTCCGCCCTGACAACCGGTACGGCGTTCGGCTCACTCGCCGCGTCGCACCACCCGGGCACCGCCAGCATGGGGCGGCTCCTGCTGCTGTCACTGGCATGCACGCTGGTCGCGACGCTGGTTTTTGTGCCAGCACTTCTGCCCAAACGGGCAATTGACGAGGAATAAGCCTCAGGGGCTCTGCCCCTGAAACCCCGCCAAAGGTCACGAACCTTTGGAAACCATGACTTTATAAACGAATCAGGGTGCAGGGATCGTGATCCCTGCCGGGTCCGGGCAGAGCCCGGACGTCGCCCGCGCGGAACTTCCTTCGCGGGGGCAGCAAATCAATCCTTGATCCAGACCTCGACAGGGCCGCGCACCAGCATGGTCATCGGATTGCCATGGCGATCGGTGCTCTTGCCCACGGCAAGACGGACCCAGCCTTCGCTGATGCAGTATTCCTCGACATTGTTCTTCTCGATCCCCTTGAAGCGGACGCCAATACCGCGCTCAAGCAGGGCTTCGTTATAAAACGGGCTGGAGGGATTGGCCGACAGGCGATCGGGAACGGTCTCGGTCATGTGCGTTCTCTTTCAATATGCAGGAACTTCAAGCGTGCCTGACATAGCGGCTTCGCCCCGGTAATCCAAGCAGCGGATAAGACCATGGTGGACATGCATGCAGCGCCCCTCCGTCATGTCGCACCGGAACATATCGCGGTGCATGAAAACATGGACAAACACCCCCGAAACCACGGATATGAAAACCCGAAGTCACCCGTCACGCCGACCGTCACATTCGCTGTGCCGCCCGCCCTGCCCCAGAGCCACGTTCCAATGCCCATTGCCGCCCCGACCACATCCTCCCGTCCTGTCCTGTCCGCCCTGCCGCCACTCATGCCGATGTGGATGATCGGGCTTTTGGGAATGCTGACCGCGATCGGGCCGCTTTCGACCGACATGTACCTGCCCGCCTTCCCCGTGCTGGACCTCGAACTTGCGAATGGCCGCAATGGGGCCAGCCAGATCACGCTGGCGGCATGGTTCGCCGGGCTGGCGGTGGGACAGTTCAGCATGGGGCCACTGTCTGACCGGCTGGGACGGCGGATTCCCCTGATCGGGGGACTTGCCGTATTTATGCTGGCCTCCATCGGGTGTGCCTGCGCCACCACGCTGGACCTGTTCTGCGTATGTCGTTTTGTCGCCGCACTGGGCGGGTCCGCGTGTTCGGTAGTACCGCGCGCCATCGTGCGGGATGTCGCAACAGGGCAGCAGGGCGCGAAAATCATGTCGCAACTGACACTGGTCTTCGGCCTTATGCCGATCCTTGCCCCCTCCTTAGGCAGTCTTGTGCTGTCGGTCGGGCATTGGCGGTGGATTTTCTGGATTGCGGTTCTCTATTCCGCGCTGGGCCTGGTGGCGGTGGCCGCGGCAATGCCCGACACCATGCCCCACGCACGGCGCATCCCGCTATCTGCATCGGGCATCGCCTCGCGCTATATGGGGCTGGTGCGTGAACCGGTCTTTATGTCCAGCGCGCTGATCACCAGCTTTTCGTCATTCGTCATGTTCGCCTACCTTACGGCGTCGCCCATACTGTTTGAAAAGCTGCTGCACTTCACACCGCTACAGTTCGGGATGTTTTTCGGCATCAACGCCGCATTCTTCATCGCCGGGGCGCAGCTTAACGGATGGCTGGTGCATCACCATTCCCTGACGCGGTTGCTGAACGCTGGCATCGTGGTGTGCCTGTGTACCAGCACGCTGTGCCTTGCGCTGTCGCTGTCGGGTTTTGCCGGGCCGCAACATCCGGTCGTGATCTGTCTGCTGATCATGGGGATTACCGGCACGCTTGGCTTTATCGGACCGAACGCGATGGTTCTGGCCTTTACCCATCATGGACATCAGGCCGGAAGCGCATCGGCACTGATGGGCACGATCCAATTCTCACTCGCGGCATTCAGCGGATTTGTGCTGGGACATGTGACATTCCATACGCCCGTGCCTCTGGCGGTCACGATGATGGCGGGGGTAATCGCGATGGTGGCGTGCAATATCTGGCGGCATATATGTGATAAAAAAGTATCACATGCATCCCTTTCTGGCACTTCTGCTTGACACCGGTCGATCGCTTTTTCCATCCTTGGGGGCGAAGCCGCATGACGTGTGTGCTTCATGGACGTTTCCTCCCTAAACTCTGGCGGCGTCTCACGACGCCGCCTTTTTTTTGGCGCGGGACCCCGATACAACCGTCGGGGCCATGGGGCTCACGCGGTTTGGCTTTGACGCCATGACAATCCCGCGCTACGGCAGGAAGATGTCCGCTTTCCTCTCCCGCTCCGTGCCGCAGCCCCGTCGGGAGCGCGCGCATGGATAAAATCCTCGATTTCATCGCAGGCATCGGCCGTACACTGCTCGACATGGTCCGCATGGCGGGGCAGGTGGCACTGTTCGGGCTGCTGGCGGTTTCACACCTTGTGCGCCCCCCTTTCTACTGGCGGACCTTCTGCGGGTCACTGATCGAGATCGGGTATTTCTCCCTTCCCGTCGTCGCGCTGACGGCGCTGTTTTCGGGCGGCGTCATCGCACTGCAATCCTATACCGGTTTTGCGCAGTACCATGCGCAAAGCGCGATCGCAGGCATTGTCATCCTGGCCGTCACGCGTGAACTTGGCCCGGTGCTGGCGGGGTTGATGGTGGCGGGGCGCGTCGGCGCCGCAATGTCGGCGGAAATCGGCACAATGCGCGTCACCAACCAGATCGACGCGCTCAGCACGCTTTCGACCAACCCGATCAAATACCTTGTCACCCCACGCCTTCTGGCCGGGACGCTGGCGCTGCCGTTCCTGGTCATCATCGCCGATATCCTTGGCGTCATGGGGGGCTTTATCGTCTGTGTCATGAAGCTCAACTTCGTACCACAGGCCTATATCTCCGCCACCATCGCGTCGTTCAAGATGATGGACGTGACCGTGGGACTGGCAAAGGCCGCGATCTTCGGCTTCCTGATCGCGCTGATGGGGTGCTACCACGGCTATCACAGCCGTGGCGGGGCCGAGGGCGTGGGGGCGGCCACGACGGCGGCGGTTGTCGCGGCGTCGATCCTGCTGCTGACCTTTGATTACCTCCTGACGGATGTGTTCTTTTCGCAATGACCGGACCGACACCGAAAATCCGCATTCGCGGCCTGTGCAAATCCTTTGGCCCGAAGGTGGTGCTCAACGGGGTGGACCTTGATGTGATGGAGGGGACGTCCTTCGTCATCATCGGCGGGTCCGGCACCGGCAAGTCGGTGCTGCTGCGCTGTATCCTCGGGCTGGTGACGCCGGATGCGGGTACGATCGAAATCGACGGCGTGGATGTCACCGCACTGTCGCCACGCCACCGTGAACCATATATGGAAAAGATCGGCATGCTGTTCCAGAATGCCGCCTTGTTCGACAGTCTGACGGTATGGGAAAATGTGGCGTTCGGCCTGATGGCGGCAGGACGGCAGCACAAACATAAAATCAGCCGCGCGGATGCAAAGACACGCGCGGGCGAGCTGCTTGAACAGGTGGGCATGGACCCGGGTGTTGGCGCGTTGTCGCCTGCTGAACTGTCAGGCGGCATGCAAAAGCGCGTGGGCCTTGCGCGCGCAATCGCGGCACGGCCGGAAATCCTGTTCTTTGACGAACCGACCACCGGCCTTGATCCCATCATGGGGGCGGTGATTGACGGGCTGATCGTCGATTGCGTACGCAAGCTGGGCTCGACCGCGATTGCGATCACCCATGACATGGCCTCCGCCCAGCGGATCGGCGATCAGGCGGCGATGCTGTATGAGGGCAAGCTGATCTGGCAGGGGGCGGCGACATCGCTGCTTGCCAGTGGCAACCCGATTGTTGACCAGTTCACCCATGGTCGCCGCGAGGGACCGATCAAGGTGGATGTCCGCGTCTGAGGGACTGTCTGTAAAATGTTAAAAGTTTTTGGGTGCCGCCTTTTTTCAAAACGGCGGCGTCTTTGAAGCTTTTTGCAAAAAGCTTCACCAAAAACCTTTATGATTTCAGTATATTGTCGGCCCGATCTTTTCAGACAGTCCCGGCACGACAGATCCGCCGCCTTTTCACAAGCTGAGGAATCAAGATGGCCCGCCGCCCTGCCAACCGTTTCGTATGCCAGTCCTGTGGCGCGGTTTTTCCGAAATGGTCGGGTCGGTGCGACGCGTGCGGCGCATGGAATAGCATCGTGGAGGAAACGGTCGAACCCACGGCAGGCGGTGCCGTCGCCCCCCGCCGCAGCCGGGGCAAACGCATCGAACTGGTCGGGTTGGATGGGGACACGCCGCCGCCCGAACGGATCGAGACACGGATCAGCGAACTCGACCGCGTGCTGGGCGGTGGTATGGTCCCGGCCTCTGTCGTGCTGGTGGGCGGTGATCCGGGCATCGGCAAATCGACCCTGCTGCTTCAGGGGGCCTGCGCACTGGCCGCGATGGGGCGCAGGGTCATGTATATCTCTGGCGAGGAAGCGGTGGACCAGATCCGCCTGCGCGCACGCCGCCTTGGGCTGGACACGCCGGGACTGGAACTGGCGGCGGCGATCAACGTCGCGGACATCACCGCGACGTTGGAAGGTGAGCGCGACGTGGCGCTGGTGGTCATCGACTCCATCCAGACGATGTGGATGGAAACGGTCGAAAGCGCGCCGGGCACCGTAAGCCAGGTCCGTTCCTCCGCCTTTGAACTGATCCGCCTGGCCAAGCAGCGCGGTTTCTGCCTGATGCTGGTGGGCCATGTGACCAAGGAAGGCGCGCTGGCGGGGCCACGCGTGCTGGAACATATGGTTGACGCGGTGATGTATTTCGAGGGCGATCGCGGGCATCAGTTCCGCATCCTGCGCGCGGCAAAAAACCGTTTTGGTGCGACAGATGAAATCGGTGTCTTCGCCATGACCGATCAGGGATTGGTGGAGGTGCCCAACCCTTCCGCCCTGTTCCTGGCTGAACGGCGCGGGCATATCGCGGGATCGGCGGTCTTTGCCGGGATGGAGGGCACGCGGCCCGTCCTGCTGGAGGTGCAGGCACTGTTGTCGCCCAAAGCAGGCGATGGCGCACCACGTCGCGCCGTGGTCGGGTGGGAGACGGCGCGGCTGAACATGCTGCTTGCGGTGCTGGAATCACGTTGCGGGATGAAGCTGAACGCCATGGATGTCCACCTGAACATTGCAGGCGGACTGCGGGTGATGGAGCCTGCCGCCGACCTTGCGGTGGCGGCGGCGCTGGTTTCGGCGGCGACGGGACAGCCGACGCATGCGGGCGCAGTGTATTTCGGCGAAGTCGGCCTGTCGGGGGAAGTGCGTCAGGTCTCGCTGGCCGATACACGCCTGAAGGAAGCGCACAAGCTAGGGTTCGAGAGCGCCTACCTGCCGCGTCGCATTGCACGGGGGAACCGCCGTCCCAGTGCCCCCGAAGGCATGCAGTTGCATGAGATAGGCCACCTTGGCGATCTGGTCAGCCTGTTCGCCACAGAGGGGGAGTGACCCCGGCGTGAGCGGGACATCCCTGATCCTGACACAGCAGGTGATGCTGGAACGTGAAGTCCGAAAAAGCCTGTTCCTGGCGCAGGCGGCCCCCGTATCCTCGGCCGAGGCGGCGATGGCGTTCATCGCCGATGTCAGCGATCCCGATGCCACCCATAACTGCTGGGCCTATCGCATCGGGCAGTCCTATCGCAGCGATGATGACGGCGAACCCGGCGGCACGGCGGGGCGGCCCATCCTGCAGGTGATCGAGGGACAGGGATTCGACCACACCGTGGTCGTGGTCACGCGCTGGTTCGGGGGCATCAAGTTGGGCGCGGGCGGGCTGGTCCGGGCCTATGGCGGGACGGCGGCGGAATGTCTGCGTACCGCGCCGTCACGGCCCATCGTGCCGATGGTGGGGCTGACGTTCCACTGCGGCTTTTCCGACCATGCCCTGATCCGTGCGCGCCTTCTGGCGATGGACGCCACGATTGATGAGGAGACATTCGGCGCGGATGGCGTGGACCTGCGCATCACCCTGCCGCAGGTGCGCGAAGAAGAAGCGCGGGCGCGGATCACCGACATCACGCGCGGGCAGGCTGTTATCCGGGCGGTGGAAGATTAGGCGGCACGTTTGGACAATATATGCCAGATTACAGCCACCACAGAATCAGAAGATATTGTATTCTCCAGAAATTTTTCCGTGCCATGACCATAAATCTACCATGATTCCATACCGTAATATCACGAAATACGTTAATCACGACCAATCACATCCGAAAATTATTTCGGATTATGAAATGAAGATATCAGAAGCTGGACAACAGGCAAACGGCCGGAACATATATCACGCCAAAATGGCGGTTCTTTCTGACGTTCAGCAGGTAGCTATTGATTCCAGAAACAGATTTTCATATGCGTTCATCCTAACTATGTATTAGGTATTGCACTCACCAGATCGGGCTCATGAATATCATTCTCGCTGACGGAATCATCTGCGATCGGGATGAAATGGCCAAGGTCTTTCCATATACGCGGCTTCTTGGACTTCGTGTTGTATTATGCGACGACATGCGGAAAAGACTTCCTGATTCCGGTCAGGGTCGCCGGAATTTCCGTGAACCGCCTGCCTCATATATGTCGTCCCCCTCCCCCCTACACCATGACAGCCATACCAGACAGGGCGGACAGGGCGGACAGGGCGGACAGGGCGGACATTATGGATGCACCGTTCCAGACGAAGGACCATCGCATAACAACCAGCCTGTTGTTTCCATGTCCCCAAGACGAGGCCACCTCATAGATATGGGCACAAGGCCAAGATAAATCCACGGGTTTCCCGAAAGCAAAACATAAACAACGTAAAGTGATGGATTCTGATTTATGCGCTATTTCGTAACCGGTGGAGCAGGCTTCGTAGGCAGTCATGTATGTCTGGAATTTCTTGAGGCCGGACATGAAGTCGTTATTCTTGATGATCTCAGCACCGGTCACAGATCCGCCGTTCCCAAAGGCGCACGATTTATCGAAGGAAGTGTGCTTGATTCCGAACTGATCAACAAGATACTTTCCGATGGACAGTGGGACGGTGTGCTGCATTTTGCTGCTCTCTGCCTCGTCGGTGACAGCATGCGAAATCCCATCGAATATATGCGCAATAACGGGCTGGGGGGGTTTATCGTAATTGATGCCTGCGTTCGCCATGGGATACCCAGGTTCATCCTGTCCTCCACCGCATCGCTGTTCAGCAATGTGGATGACAACCTGATTGATGAAAGCTGTACCATTGATCCCGCGTCCCCTTATGGGGAAAGTAAATTCGTGGTGGAAAGGGCACTGCACTGGGCAGACCGCGCCCATGGCCTGAAAAGCGCCTGTCTGCGCTACTTCAATGCTGCCGGGGCCGACCCGTTGGGACGATTGGGTGAAGACCATAACCCGGAGACGCATTTATTACCGTTAATCATCGATGCCGGGTTGGGACGTCGCCCTCCCCTCGTCTTGTTCGGGAATGACTATCCCACACCAGATGGGACATGTATCCGCGATTATATCCATGTCACGGATCTTGCATCCGCACATCTGGATGTCATGATGAGCCTGAATGAAAAAAGCGTTTCCTATAATATAGGAACGGGAAAAGGTCATTCAAATCTGGAACTCATACATGCCGTTGAAAAAGTAACAGGCATTCCTGTTCCATACTCGGTTGGCGACCGCCGGGAGGGAGATCCCGCCATCCTGATTGCCAACCCCGACAAAATCAAAAAAGAAGTGAACTGGTTCCCTAAATATGCCAACATAGAAGAAATTATCGCCCATACTTACAAATGGCGCGTTGCCAACCCAGGTGGTTATGGAAATGCATAACCCATAGGCATCATCCGAGGATCAACACCCAACATAACCCGATATAAATGCCAAGCTGGTCTTCACATTAAATCTATGTGCCATAGCCATCCCTGCACATGGCGCAATGTTCGCGATAGTGCCGTGCATAGAAATATTATATGGATATAAAATAAATAAGTAGAAATTATACCTAATAAAATTACAATTATTAATCGTTACAACAGATATAAATCTGCAATTCTAATTTTATCTAAAGATACCCCCAAAGACAGCCCATATCGTAACATTATATTTCATTATAAAAATATATAAATTGATAAAATTTACCTACAAATTCTAGACATTTTCCTACCTGATGATAGTCTCGAACTATTGTTATGTAAGGAACGTCACGAGATGACTCGTTATAGAAAATTTCTGGGCGCTGAATTGCCTAGTGCAGTTGGTCGTAACGAGAAAGGGGGACTTCGCGTTGCAGACGGGCAGGAGGGCCATTTAAGTTTTGGTCCTTACATGACGCTGGAAGCGGGAGACTATGTCGCTGGCATATATATGCGTCGGATTGGTTCCGCACACCCGGCGAATGTTTCGATTGACGTCGTAACCGATCCCAATGAGATTGAAATCGCTCATCTGAATGTTCCCCATCGCGAAATCCTTGATAAAATCGCGGGGATGATTGCAGTTCCCTTTTCTCTTTACGGGGATGCCAAGAATCTTCAGATCCGAGTATTTGTCCCTGCTGGCGTTATGATAGAGATCGAAGAGCTTGTGATTATTCCAATGCGTGCCCGTCGCTGGACGGTATAATGTGAGGGCATAATGAAGAAAATATTTCAAAAACCCGCCGGAATTATACCTCCTTTGCCTATTCGGGAATGGGTCGAAAAAAGGGTTCAGTTCGCAATTGCTGAATCAGTTGCACAAGCTCACCAAGAGAGCAAACAGCAACTTGCAGAAGTTAAATCTGAAATACAGGATTATTTGCAATCTTCCATTGCTGAATCGATTGCACAGGCATATCAGAACAGCAAACAAGAAATTGCAGAATTTAATTCTAAAATACAGGCTGATCTGCAATCTTCCATTACTGAATCAGTTGCACGGGCACATCATGATAACAAGCACCAGATTGCGGAATTTAAATCTGAAATTCAGGCTGATCTGCAATCCTCTATTACTGAATCAGTTGCACGGGCACATCAGGACAGCAAACAGCAGATTGCAGAATTTGACTCCAAGATACAAGCTTCCATTGCAGATCTGGCAGATAAATCATATGTGGAGCGTCGCGTAAAACTATCTATACTTGAGGTTCAAGGTTTTTTTGACCAGAACGTAGAAACAGTCAGTACTAGCCTTCGTGCTATTGGTAAAGTAATTTGTGAACTTCAAGACCTTACCAAAGAAAACTCTCGTATCGTACCTAAAATTCAGAACGAAATTCAAGAGTTACAAGAAAAAGTAAAAAACATCTCACATTTCCTTAAATCCATGCAGATGGAAAATTTTGGTGAAGGACATGTGAAACTTGACAATGCCTGTTCTTCCACCAATCAGCCACCTTCTGCTCCTAAAATCATCAATCAGGCAAAACTTGATGCCATGAAGCCAGACGGCATACGGCTCAATGTTGGTTGTGACCATATTCCTCTTGAAGGATATTTGAACGTTAATGGCCGGGAGCTGCCCGGTATTGATATCGTTTGCGATGCACATTCAATACCATTTGAGAATGGGAGCATAAAAGAAATACTCTCTGTGCATCTTGTTGAACATTTTCCTGCCAATGTCTTGGAATCTGTCATTTTACCGCACTGGTTCACTCTACTGGAAACAGGTGGGACGCTGGTAACTGTGGCATCAGATGGTGGGGCCATGCTTGAAGCCGTGAATGCGGGCACAATGAGCTATGAGGATTTCCGGGAAGTCCTGTTCGGTGGTCAGGAATACGATAATGATTTTCACTATAATATGCTGACAGTAGATAGTTTTTCTGCGCTGCTCAATCATGTTGGATTTTCAGATGTCAAACTTGAATATTCAGGGAAACGAAACGGAAAGTGTTTCGAATTCCGGGTTACAGCCCGTAAGCCATAAGCCTGCCATGCCCCTTACCTTTTCAGTGGTCATCAACACCAATGGGCGCTTGGAGTATCTCAAGCGCACATTATCTGGCCTTAAATACCTGACTTATCCCCATTTTGAAGTTTGTGTCGTTGCAGGCCCCACGGCGGACGGAACCGTGGAATATCTGCAAAGCCTGCAAGGACAAATAAAGATAGAGCATTGTACAGAATTTAATCTGTCGATATCGCGCAATATCGGAATCGCCATGTCGGATGGCGATGTTGTCGCCTTTATCGACGATGATTCCGTGCCAGAGCCGGAATGGCTTGCGGATCTGGCCAAATCCTATACTGACGACAGCGTTGGTGCGGTGGGAGGGTTCGTTTACGACCATACCGGCATTGAATTTCAGGCACGCTATGTAACGACGAACCGCCGGGCATATGCAAGCGATTGGGATGTCCCCACCCCCCACCTGAATTTTCCTTTCAGTCTGGATGTGCCCCACCTGCTGGGCACAAACTGTTCCTTCAGTCGCAAGGCTCTTCTGAAAATTGGTGGATTTGACGAAGAGTATGAATATTTTCTCGATGAAACCGATGTGTGCTGCCGCATAAACGATGCAGGTTACGCCATCGTACAAAGACCCGATGCATTCGTGCATCATAAATATGCCCCCAGCCATCTTCGCGATGAAAAAAAGGTTATCAAAAATTGGTATCCCCTTATTAAAAATCGCATCTATTTTGGTATGCGCAACGGCCTGTACCACCATACCGTCGCAGAAGTCGTCCAGGCTGGTATTGATGATGTAAATTCCAGGGGACAATCTGTAAAGCATGGTGAAAGTGAAGGAATTTATACAAAAGAAGACGTCGATAGATTCTTAGAGCAGGCAGACAAGGCAATCATTGATGGCCTTACCCGCGGAGCCCAGCCTGCGAAATATCTACGTGACGCGACGCTTGAAAAATATCATTCACAATTTTTACAGTACCCACGGCTTTGCCCTGTCGGCACCAGACGTGTCATATGTTTCGTAACGCAGGATTATCCGCCAGGCCAGAATGGCGGTATTGCACGTAATATTGCCCAGTTCGCACGATCACTGGCGGCGTTAGGCCATTATGTTCATGTATTTACGAAAATGCGCATTGCACCAGCCGTGGATTATGAAGACGGCGTATGGGTCCATCGCGTTGCAATCAACCATCACGAACTCCCTCCTGTCTCACCTCTCGAAGATTGCAATATCCCCCAGCATATCTGGGATTATAGCCAAACCATGCTGCAGGAGATCCGTGATCTCAATGAGAAGCGCAAGATAGACGTCGTATATTGTCCACTATGGGATTGCGAACCGATCGCCTTTGTCCTTGATGGCACATTCCCGCTGATTGTGGCCTTGCAAACAACAATGCACTTCTGGCTCGACAGCCAGCCGTTAAAGGCCATGGATACCGAATGGATGCGGGCCTATGGCCATCCCATTATGGAAATGGAAAAATTCATTATTTCTCATACACCACTCCTGCATGCGAACAGCCACGCAATCGTCCGTGACATTGAGAAAAGATACAAGATCAAAATACCCCAAAACCGGGTTTACTATTCGCCTCATGGACTGGAAGACTGGGCTGCAGGCATGCCGCCCTCGGACCGGAATGATGAAGCTTTCCGTCTGCTTTTCGTCGGACGACTGGAATCCCGAAAAGGTATAGACGTTCTCCTGAAAATTGCGCCTGAAATACTGCATGATTTCCCTAAGGCGATCTTGGATATCGTTGGTGACGATACTATCCTTCGGCCAGACATGATGACGTATAAAGAGGAATTTCTTGCCCTTGAGCTTCCGGTGGATATCAGGGACAGGGTTATTTTCCATGGGCGCGTTGAAGAAGATGAGCTGAAAAAGTTTTATCGGGATTGTGACGTATTCATAGCGCCCTCGCGGTATGAATCATTTGGTCTAGTTTTTCTTGAAGCGATGATGTTCGGCAAACCTGTCATCGGTTGCGATGCAGGTGGCGGACCTGAAGTTATAACAGACGGTGTAAGCGGTTTCCTGATAAAGCCAGGAGATTCGGAAGGCTTACGATCTACGCTGGAATATCTCCTACGCAACCCTGACGCCTGCAAAAAAATGGGAACACAAGCACGTAAAGATTATGTGGATCGTTTCACTGATCAGGTTATGGTAAGTGACCTGATTAAAATTCTGGACGATTATGTCCCAACATCCTCACCTGATAAACAGTCAATGCTAACAGAGTCTTCAAAGGTCGTGCATTCATAATATTATTTCGTTGGAGTGTTAATGAATGAGTGAGAAATTTCTGTTTATGGCATCGGAAGTGCGGAGTGGAAGCACATTCTTTGCGGAACTTATTTCTTAACTCATTCCATAAATCTTATGGCGAGGAATTCTGGGATCTATCACGGAAGTTATTAAGCACTCTCAAAGACTCCTCTACACGTGACGAGATGCTTTCGATAACAAGAAATCTATATCTAAACAAATCTGGATATAGGTCGTGCAAGATTATGTGCGCACAGTTATCAATCATCAGTCGCGAAGCACGTAAAGACCAAGAAATTAAGGATATTTTCTTCGGAGACAATACATACTGGATTGTCTTCCGCAGAAAAAACAAGATAAAGCAGGCCATAAGTCTTGCCATGGTACGAAAGAGCAATATCTACCATTCATACGATGCGGATATGAAAGTCTCAAAAGCAGACACTGTATCCATGGAGGATATTGATCGTGCCCTGAAAGCAAATAGCCATATCCGATGAATATCTGAAGTTTTTTCCAAAAATTTGATATTGTTTGGAAACAAATCATTGATAAAAAACAAGAAAAGTTTTTGGGTGCCGCCTTTTTTCAAAAAGGTGGCGTCTTCTGAAGCTTCTTAGAAAAAGATTCACCAAAAACCTTGATAATTTCAGAATGTTATTGATCCTGACTTTTCAAACAGTCTCTTTGAAAATCATATTGAAATTTTTCATGAGGATGCCGTTAAGGCACAAAGACAATCTATGACCGACGTGATTACCAAACTTGATATGCCGCTTGATATCTCCAGACTACAGATCGAAGAACAAAAATTGAAACTATATGAAAGCCTCAAGAAGACCGAGCTTGAAAACAGATTTTTAGAGTGGTTTTCCATGAATTATCATTCCACTCAATGATATTATCCTCCTGAATTCCGACATCCGGATACTCAGATGCCTGTATGAACATTCATAAAATATCTGATGTAGCCTGTCAGATAGAAACATCTGTAGTTTCACAACCACATCAAGTCTCAAGACAAAATAGCATATCCTGAGACTCAAAGTGTTATCCCGCACCTTCCATAAAACATGAGGCGCTACGACGGAATATTCATCTCCAACATTTCACATCTGGAAATGAATATTGTTCCAGAAATGACGGGGGATGATGTTTTGTCCCATAATCCTGATGGGAAGCGGATCACCCTTATTAAGCCTGACCGTCATCCTGCCTCCATCCATCTCTCATCAACCGTCATGGACCATATCAAGGTCCGCGAACCGCGTGAACTCACCTTCGAAGAACAGATGAACCGTGCCGGTCGGGCCATGACGCTGTTTTTCAAGGATCAGTTCCGCGCGGTTATGGGCAAGGTCCATCTTGCGCTGCCATTCCTCAAGCGCAGTCTGGTACTTATCCTGTGAGTCGAAGGACGTCTCCTTGGGCTGACGCTGCTGCAGGTAATACTGATCGCGATAGACGAACATGACGGCATCGGCGTCCTGCTCGATGGAGCCGGATTCACGCAGGTCCGACAGCATCGGCCGCTTGTCCTCACGGCTTTCGACCTGACGCGACAACTGTGACAGCGCGATGACCGGCACCGACAGTTCCTTTGCCAGCGCCTTGAGCCCCTGCGTAATCATGGAGATTTCCAACACACGGCTTTCCGGGCGCGTACCGACTGACGGCCGCATCAGTTGCAGATAGTCAACCACCACCAGGCTCAGCCCCTTGGTACGCGCCAGGCGGCGACAGCGTGTACGCATGGCCGACAGAGAAATGGCTGGCGTATCGTCGATATGCAGCGGCAATTGCGACAATTCGCGGCTGACCTGCACGAAACGATCGAACTCTTTCTGTCCGATCTCGCCGCGGCGGATGCGCTCGCCCGACACGCTGGCCTGTTCGGACAGGATACGGGTAGCAAGCTGTTCGGCTGACATTTCAAGCGAGAAAATCGCAACCGAGCCTTTGGGCTGTGTACCCGGCGGACCTTCCTGCGCCTCGCGCATCAGGGCACGCGCGGCGCTGAATGCGATCTTGGTCGCCAGCGCCGTCTTGCCCATGGCGGGACGTCCGGCCAGGATCAGCAGGTCCGACGGATGCAGGCCACCCGTCTTCTTGTCGAGGTCACGCAGGCCCGTAGTCAGACCCACGACATCACCTGCCCGGCTGAAAGCCTGCTGCGCTACGTCAAGTGCTTCGGCCAGAGCCTTGTCAAAGGCAAGGAACCCACCATCTTGCCCCTTTTCTGTGGCCAGGCGGAACAGTGCTTCTTCCCCTGCCGCAATCTGGTCCACACCGGTCATGCCGGTAGTGGAACCGAATGCGGTATTGACGACATCCTCGCCAATATCGATCAACTGACGGCGCACCCACGCGTCATGGATGGCACGACCATAATCGGCGGCATTGATGATGCCGACCATCGCGCCCGCCAACTTCAGCAGATAGCCTGTCCCCCCAACAGCGCCCAGCGCGTCGGAATTCTCGAACTCCGCGCGCAGCGTCACCGGGTCGGCCAGTAACCCGGCCTCAATCCGCCGGGAAATGGTGTCATAGACAACACCATTCACCTCATTGGCGAAATGGGCACCTGTCAGGAAGTCGGAGACACGGTCATAAGCGCGGTTATTCGTCAGGATGGCACCAAGCAACGCCTGTTCTGCCTGGAGGTTGGCAGGAGGCGTACGCTGGGAAATCCCGATCAGGGAACCTGATGCAGGGGACTCGTCGGGGGTGGGATTGATCGTATTCACGGGGTCCATTCTATCCGACATCGCGGCAAAGCAGGAGGGGGACGGACGAGCAAAATGACCTCAGACCCCGAAACCCGCAACAAGGTCCGCCAGCCCGAACTGCCGATGGCGTTCCAGCCGGGCCGCCATCAGGATGGCACGCGCCTGCGCGATAGCGGTATCCAGGTCGGCATTGACGATCACATGGTCGAACTCGTTCCAGTGCGAAATTTCGTCCCGGGCCGCCTGCATGCGACGTTCGATCTCCTCCTTCTCGTCAGAACCGCGGCCATGCAACCTGCGCTCCAGCTCCTTGATGGAAGGTGGCAGCACGAACAGGCCGATCACGTCATCGGGCAACGCCTTGCGGATCTGGCGATGCCCCTGCCAGTCGATGTCGAACACCATGTCGCGTCCCTCCGCCAGGGCCTGCTCCACCGGCGCACGCGGCGTGCCATAGCCCCGGCCGAACACTGTCGCCCATTCCAGAAGTTCACCCGCTTCGGCCATTTGCGTGAAACGTTCCATGGTGCGAAAGTGATAATGGACGCCATCCGTCTCCCCCGGACGGGGCTGGCGGGTGGTGACGGACACGGAATGCAGCAATTGGGGTTCTGATGCACGCAACGCATTGGCGATGGTAGATTTCCCCGCCCCCGATGGGGCGGAAATGACAAGGCAGACCCCACGACGCGACACCGGGGGACAGGATGAAGGCACAGGCGCGCGCGTCGTGGTCATTGGCTTGAATCCTTGCTTGGTGGTCCATGGTCTGCCCCGGCGGGGCGCCGGGTTTTCGATGTTTTATCAGGCGAAGAGTATTCTGCGAATATGAAACCCACCCCCATGCGACGCGGGACAGGCTGTCCGCCGGTCGGTCACCCCCCTGATCATTCCAGTTCCATAATGGGCGTTGCATGAACCTGTGCCGAATCTTCATCCTGCGCCCGGTGGCCACGACACTGGTTTCGCTTGCGCTGCTGCTGGCGGGGGTGTTCGCCTATCGCATCCTGCCGGTAGGCGACCTGCCCAACATCTCTGTGCCCATCATCTATGTGGAGGCGACCCAACCCGGTGCTTCTCCGCAACAGATGGCAAGTTCGGTCACAACGCCGCTGGAACGCAGATTGGGGCAGATCGCAGGCATCAGTACGATCGAATCGGATTCCAGCCAGGATTCCGCCTTCATCTTGCTGACATTCAATGATTCAGTGAACATCGACTCTGCTGCCAATGACGTGGAGGCCGCACTTCAGGCCGCACGCGGCGACATGCCCGCCACCTTGCGCACCCCACCCGAATACTGGAAGGCGAACCCGTCGGATAACCCGATCATCATCCTTGCACTGACATCGGATACGCAGCCGGTCTCCCACCTGTATGATATCGCCAAGACGCGCCTGCAGCCACTGCTGTCACAGATCCAGGGGGTGGGCTGGATCGATATCGTCGGCAGTTCCGCCCCTGCCGTACGCGTGGACATCAATCCCTTTCCACTGTTCAAGTACGGGCTGGGGTTCGAGGATATCCGCTCTGCCCTGGCCTCGGCAAATGCCAACACGCCCAAGGGATTCATCCAGGAAGGGCCGATCCGTTACACGCTGGCCACCAATGACCAGGCGCGTGACGCGGCGCAATACCGCAACCTTGTCATTGGCTATCGCAACGGGCGACCCGTGCGCCTGTCGGATGTGGCCAAGGTGCATGACGGGGTGGAAAATGACCACAAGGCAGGCTTTTTCAACGGCCATCCCGCCGTCATGGCCATTGTGCGGCCAAAGGCAGGGGCAAACGTCATCCATGTGATCGACCAGATCAAGGAACGCGTTCCCACCCTGCGTGCCGCCCTTCCGCAGGGTATCACGCTGACACCCGCGATGGACCGTTCGGTGACGATCCGCGCATCGCTGGCGGATACACAATGGACATTGGTGATTTCCGTGGCGCTCGTGGTGCTGGTGGTGCTGTTTTTCCTGCGTACGCCCCGCTCTACCCTGATCCCGGCGATCACGGTGCCCATCTCGCTCGCGGGGACGCTGGCGGTGATGTATCTGTTCGGCTTTTCGCTCGATATCCTGTCGCTGATGGCGCTGACGATCGCCACCGGGTTTGTGGTGGATGATGCGATTGTCGTGCTGGAAAACATCGCACGCCACATGGAAGCAGGCATGGGCCGTATGGAAGCCACCTTGCTGGGTTCGCGCGAGATCTCCTTTACGGTTCTGTCGATTACCATCTCGCTGGTCGCGGTGTTCCTGCCGCTGCTGCTGATGGGAGGCACGGCGGGGAAGATATTTTTCGAATTTTCCATGACCCTGGCAATCACGGTCATCGTCTCGCTGTTTCTGTCACTCAGTCTGACGCCGATGATGTGCAGCCTGATGCTGGAGGTGAACCACGACGCCCCCCTGCCTGCGACCGCACCATTATGGCAGCGCGCCATGCGGGCCTGTTCAGACGGGTTCGAAACCCTGTTCGCCATGGTGCTGCAGATCTATGGGCGCTCGCTTGAATGGGCATTGCGCCATCATGTGATCACGGCCCTGACGCTTCCGGCCAGTTTCCTCCTGATGATCGGCGTTCTGGTCATCATGCCCAAGGGAATCCTGCCCAAGGAAGATGTCGCCCTGGTCATGAGCTTCTTCCGTGCTGACCAGACCACGTCCTTTCCCGTCATGACCAGCAAGATCCGCCAGATCAGCCAGGCCATGATGGCAGACAAGGATACGCAGGACGTCCTTGCATTTTCCGGGGATTCAACCATCGAGGGGCAGGCCTTCGCACAGATGATCGACCGGACGCAACGTCGTGACGGCCCCGATGCCATGATCGCCCGTATCCATGACCGCCTGCATGATGTGACGGGACTGGACCTGTCGATGTTTTCCGCAGGCGACATCAGCGGTGGCGGTGGGCGGCAGAAGGAAGGGGCCTATCGCTATATCCTGACCAGCGACAATGCCGATGACATCTATACATGGGTGCCGCGCCTGACGGCGGCGCTGCATGATGATCCGGTGCTGAAGGATGTCACGACCGATGTCATGAACAATGGTGCCGCCGTGCATGCCAACATCGTACGCGACGCGGCCGCCCGTTACCTGATTACGCCACAACTGGTCAGCAACACGCTCTATGATGCATTCGGGCAGCGCTCGGCCTCCAACATCTCGACTTCGCTTACGACCTACCATGTCGTCATGCAGGTGGAAGACCGGTTCCGCACGACGCCGGACATCCTGTCTGCCTTTCGCCTGTCCACGGCGGGCGGTTCGGCAGGTGGCGGGACAGTGTCGAACACAGTACGCGTCACGGACCCGAGCGGCACCGCCAGCAAGGAAACGCAGTTGAGCCAGCAGTCCTTCCGCAACTCTGTCGCCAACAGGCTTGCGGGGGGGAATGGGGCGTCGAACGGTTCCGCCGTGTCATCAAGCAGCGAAACGATGGTGCCCCTGTCGGTGGTCGCCAGACTGGAACGCCATCCCACCGCGATCACGGTGTCGCACCGTGACGGATTCGTCTCCGCCGCGATTTCCTTCAACCTCGCCCCCGGAAAGGCACTTAGTGACGCCACGGACGAAATCCGCACGACCATGGTCAAGCTGCGTGTCCCGTCCTCCATCCAGGGTGGATTTTCAGGACAGGCGGCAGAGTTCCAGAAGGCCATCGTCAATGAAATTCTGGTGTTCATCGCGGCGCTGATGACCATGTATGTCACGCTTGGCATCCTGTATGAAAGCTACATCCACCCTCTGACGATCCTCTCCACCCTGCCCTCCGCAGCCGTGGGGGCGGTGCTGGCGCTGTGGCTGACGGGACAGGAATTCTCCCTGATCGCGATGATTGGCATGATCCTGCTGGTGGGGATCGTGAAGAAGAACGCCATCCTGATGGTGGATTTCGCCCTGCATGCCGAACGCGATGGCGGCATGCAGCCGGAGGCAGCCATCCGTGAAGCCTGCGTCAAACGCTTCCGCCCCATCGTCATGACCACGCTGGCGGCGGCCTTCGGGGCTGTCCCGCTGATCATCAGCGACGGCTACGGCATCGAACTGCGCCGCCCATTGGGGATTGCCGTGGTGGGGGGGCTGGCGATGAGCCAGCTACTCACGCTCTACACCACGCCGGTCATCTATATCTATCTCGACCGGCTGCGGGCCTGGAGCAAGCGTATGGTCCTGCGGCTGCGCAGAAAAAATAATGCGATCAAGGCGTAAAAAATGAAAAAAGGGGCTTGCGGCCCCCAAGAGGTCAGGTTAAAAGCCGCCTCACAGCGCACCCGTAGCTCAACTGGATAGAGCACCAGACTACGAATCTGGGGGTTAGAGGTTCGAGTCCTTTCGGGTGCGCCACTTTCCTTAAAATGCAGTTTACTTCATATGCCCATGGCATGGATGTGATGCCGACCGTTCGATTGCCGCACCAAGGCTGCGATGACGCCGGGCGTCGCCGGTTACGCAGCGCCCTGCGCCAGTCGGCCCGAACATGACACACGCCGCCAGATGCCCGCGCGATGCGTTTCGTCATGATGGCCCCCGTTGCCGCCCTTATTGTTTCCCCGTGATTTTGGCCTATGCTACAGCGGCATATCTCCACAGGCGGGTTTGAAGGAATAATGAGCTCTGCCGTTTCCCTGAATCGTAACGGCATCATCAATATGCACGGGGGAAAGCCCCGTCACGTTGGGGGCCTGTGATTCATGCATGACATCACAAACACTGCGCCCCCCATACCGCATAGCCAGCAACGCCATATAAGCGGTCATACATACATGGAACCCACTGCGGTGCCCCCATGCTACAACGACCTGCTTCCTTTCCCCAATCCATGGACATGCGACGTGGAATGATTGAGAATTTTAAATTTGGCCGCCTGTGCATCATCGGGGACCTGCTGGTGGACAAATATGTCTTCGGCACGGTCAACCGTATTTCGCCCGAAGCCCCCGTGCCGGTCCTCCTTCATTCCCATCAGGTCGCGGTTCCCGGCGGCGCGGCCAATGTTGCCGCCAATGCGGCCGCACTGGGCTGTACGGTGGACCTGATCGGCGTGGTGGGACAGGATCGTACGGCCGATACACTGCGCGACATCATGGCGCCCTGGCCCGGCGTGAACCTGCGCCATTTCGTCACAGACCCCGCATGGACGACCATTACCAAGACACGCATCATCAGCGGCCGCCAGCAGATCGTCCGCATTGATGAAGAACATGTCGGCACCCTGTCCCCCACGACCCCCCAACATCTGATTGCCGCCACGCTTGATGCGCTGACGGAAGCCGACGCGCTGGTCTGTTCCGATTACGCCAAGGGCGTGCTGTCGGATGAAGTCCTGGATGCCGTGATCCGGGCAGGCCGCAAAAGGGGTATTCCCGTCATCGTGGACCCCAAGCGCCCCACCTTCGCGGCCTATCGCGGTGCAGACCTGATCACGCCCAACCGGTCGGAACTGACGCGCGCCACCGGCCTGCCACTGGTGACGGAACAGCAGATAGAAAAGGCCGCACAGGCCGCATCACGACAGTTCGGCGGGGATGTCCTGCTTACCCGGTCCGAAGAGGGCATGACCCTGTGGCGGCGGGATCGCGAATGCCTGCATGTGACCGGTCGCCGTTCAGAGGTCAGCGATGTCTCCGGCGCAGGAGATACCGTCGTTGCAACCATCGCCAGCACCCTGTCCGCGGGGCAATCCATGGAAACGGCGGTCGTGATCGCGGCGGCAGCGGCGGCGGTTTCCGTCAGCAAGCTGGGCACGGCCACAGTCTCACGCGCGGAACTGAGCGCCGAACTGCATAGTGAAATGAATGATGCGGGCGCTTTGGTACCCGTCGAACAGGCCCGTCACATCGTCACCAACTGGCGCCGCCATGGGGCGCAGGTGGTCTTTACCAATGGCTGTTTTGACCTGATCCACCCCGGCCATATCGAATTGATCCGTGCGGCGGCGAAGGAAGGTGACAAGCTGATTGTCGCACTGAACACCGACAGTTCCATAAGACGTCTTAAGGGAGAAAGTCGCCCGATCCAGGACGAAATCGCACGCGCAACGGTCATGGGCGCCCTGCGTGATGTGGATCTGGTGATCCTGTTTGATGAGGACACTCCCCTTGACCTTATCCAGGAGTTGCGCCCCGACGTACTGGTCAAGGGTGCGGATTATACCGAAGATCAGGTGATCGGCGGTGATTTCGTCAAACAGCATGGCGGCCGTGTGGCACTGGTGAACATCGTACAGGGGCGCTCGACCTCATCGCTTGTCAAAAAGGCGCAGGGAGACGAGGCCACCACGCCCCAAAGCGCCACCGCGACATGAGTGTAGCCCTGCATTTGTGTAAACTGCCCAATAATAAATAAGATAAAGGGTATTGAATTGTCACACGATACGTGGCGCCGCTGGCTATCGGAAAGCGCACTTCCCCTATGGTCGGAAAACGGGTTCGATACTGATCGGTCCCTGTTCCATGAACGCCTGACCTTTGACCATCAGCCCATTGCCCTGCCGGAATTGCGCCTGATGGTACAGGCACGTCAGGTGTCCACCTACTGCCGCGCGGAACTTGATGGTTTTGGCAACACGGCGGCCCGATCCCTGCGCTGCCTGCATGAAGTGAAGCGCCGTTACTGGCGCAGTGATGATGCGCCGGGGTGGATATTCTCCCTCGGGCCGGATGGGCGTCCGGCGGACAGGCGGCGCGACCTGTATGCCCATGCCTTTATCCTGCTGGCCCATGGCTGGGCCTATCACGTATCGCAGGATCGTCAGTACCTTGCCGTCGCGCGGGAAACTTCGTTGGAAATCGACCGGATTTTCCTGATGGAACATGGCGGGTATCGCGATACCCTCCCCCCTGCCGACAGTATCCACCGGCAGAACCCGCATATGCACCTGCTGGAAGCCTATCTGGCGCTTTTTGATGTCTCGGGCGACAGTTTCTATCTGGACCACGCACGACGCGTCGCCTCTCTGGCGCTGGATCATTTCATCCTGCCCGGCACCGGCATGCTGCTCGAATTCCTTGATAGCACATGGGCCCCCCTGCAGGCGACGGGACATAACCGGGTTGAGCCGGGACACCTGCTGGAATGGTCATGGCTCTTTTGCGAATTCGCCCGCCTTGCCCCCGATGACCCCAATATTGACCGGGTGCTGGATGCGAAAGACAGGCTGGCGGAAACCGCCATGGCATATGGGGTAAATACCCGCACCCTGGTGGTTTGTGACGCGATAACCGAAAATGGTACGCAACTTGAAACCTCTACCCGCATCTGGCCACAGACCGAATTCCTGCGCATCCTGGCCTTGCGCGCACGGGGGGGGGACACGCAGGCCGCTGGTTTCATTGAACGGCAGAGCGCATTTTTCTTCGAACATTATGCCCCGTCGCGCCTGCGGGGGGGATGGATTGACCGCCTTGATGTACATGGCGTGGCCCTGACCGACCATATGCCTGCCAGTTCGCTGTATCACATCTATGGGGGCGCCATGGAACTCCTTGCATCACGCTGACAGACCCTTCCGGCCGGGGCAGTCTGCAGGGCAGCGACACAGGCACCTTGCCACAGGTGCCTGTGTGATCGCCGCATGTCTTGCAGCACCTGTTTTTCCAACCATTCTTTATCCAGACAGATATTTTCATTATGGTCGCATGAAGACCCGATCTGTGCCCACGCCAAGCAGGCTGTTTAAGCAGAGGGGCGGCCAGTAACCTTCTGGAATAATAAAGTTTTTTGGTAAATATCTTCAAAATGTCTTTGAATATCTTCATATTTCTAAAAACATAAGATAACGCCTTAAATGTTCGTACTTTTTATCAATCGGCCGTTTTTGAACGGCCCCTAAAAAGTAACGATATATTATGAATTACGGGATAAAAAACATTCATATCCCCTGTGCTTTCCCTGCTGAGTTGAAAGCATATTTATCAGAAATATTTTAACAGTATATGCATACATGCAGGATTATACATGCGAATTCTCCTGACTGGTGGATGTGGCTTTATCGGATCGGCGGTTGTGCGCCACGTCATCCGACATACCACACATGAAATCATCAACGTGGACTGCATGACCTATGCCGCAAGCAGTGAAGCACTGGAGGATTCGGCCACGAACCCACGCTATCGCTTTGAACGGCACGACATTACCGATCCTGCCGCCATGGCACGCCTGTTTGCACATTACCAGCCGGATGCGGTCATGCACCTGGCCGCAGAAAGCCATGTAGACCGCTCCATCGACGGGCCGGACACCTTTGTCCGCACCAACGTGATGGGCACGTCGGTCCTGCTGGATGCGGCACGACACTACTGGCAGGCACTGGACCGGGCGGCGCAGGCACGCTTTCGCTTCCACCATATCTCCACCGACGAAGTATTCGGCGCACTTGGCGCGCAGGACGCGCCCTTTACGGAAACAACCCCGTATGACCCGCGCAGCCCCTATTCCGCCAGCAAGGCGGCATCGGACCATATGGTACGGGCATGGCATCACACCTATGGCCTGCCGACATTTGTAACGAACACGACAAATAATTATGGCATCTGGCATTTCCCGGAAAAGCTGATCCCCCTGATGATCATCAACGCCGTGGAGGGCAAACCCCTGCCGGTCTATGGCGCGGGACAGAACATCCGCGACTGGCTGTTTGTGGAGGACCATGCCGAGGCCCTGGTGCTGGCGGTGGAACAGGGGCGGCCCGGCGAAACCTATGCCATCGGCGCACGGCAGGAACGTACCAACATGGAGGTGGTACAGGCCCTGTGCGCCATCCTTGATGAACTCCATCCCGATCCGACAGGTCCACATGCACGCCTGATCCATCACGTACAGGACCGGCCGGGACATGATTTCCGTTATGCAATCGACCCATCCCATGCGGAAAACATGCTGGGATGGCGGGCACGGCACAGTTTCGAGCAGGGATTGCGTAAAACGATCCAATGGTACCTGGACAATGCCGCATGGTGGCGGGGTCTGCGCGCACAACGTTACGCGGGACAACGTCTGGGCCACGCGCCCATCATGGAGGTGACATGACCATTTCCCAGCCAATGAAGGGCATCCTGCTGGCCGGCGGGTCGGGCACCCGGTTGCATCCCATGACACTGGCATCAAGCAAACAGATGCTGCCGGTTTATGACAAACCCATGATCTACTACCCGCTGTCCACCCTGATGCTTGCAGGTATCCGTGACATCATGGTCATTTCCACGCCGCTGGACCTGCCACAGTTCCAACGCCTGCTGGGGGATGGATCACAATATGGCGTCTCCTTTTCCTATCGCGAGCAGCCCTCCCCCGATGGGATTGCCCAGGCCTTCGTGATTGCCGAAGACTGGATCAACAATGCGCCATGTGCCCTGATCCTTGGCGATAACCTGATCTTTGCCGATCACCTGTCGCAGATCCTGCAAAAATCCGCCCAACAGGAACATGGGGCCACGGTCTTTGCCTATCAGGTACGTGATCCTGAACGCTATGGCGTTGTATCCTTTGCCCCGGATGGAACGGCCGTTGATATCGTTGAAAAACCCCCCATCCCCCATTCCAACTGGGCCGTGACGGGGCTTTACTTCTATGATGCACGGGTCAGTGAATTTGCCCGCCGCCTCCGGCCATCGCCACGCGGGGAACTGGAAATCACTGACCTGAACAAAATCTATCTGCAGGAACATTCGCTGCGGGTGGAGCCGCTGGGTCGCGGCTGTGCCTGGCTGGATGCCGGCATGCCCGACAGCCTGATGCAGGCCGGCACCTTCGTACAGACGATACAGTCACGTCAGGGAATGCTGGTCGGCTCCCCTGCGGAAGTCGCATTCAGGATGGGATACATCAATGCACAGCAACTCCGCCACTGGGCGGGGCGTATGATCAAGACCGAACTGGGGCGCACTTTGCATGCTATTGCCGATGGACAGCAGGGACTTTGCATCGCGCCCTGAAACCACGTCCTATATCTGCAATATCGTCGTAAAATCAAACTCCTGCCCATCAGGATTCGCCCCGATCCGAATGGTTGTGGGCGTCGGCATGGAATAAGGCGGGACAGGCAGGTTGTAAGGTGCGGGCGCGCCCTTGAATACACGCCCTGCAAGATCGAACATCGACCCATGGCAGGGACAGGCATAACCACCGGGCCAGTCATCCCCCCCCGTTCCCTCCGGCAGGGGACGATAGGCCGGGATGCAGCCCAGATGCGTACAGATCCCCACTACAACCCCATATTCAGGCACAAGGGAACGATGCCAGTTGGTGGCATAGGCGGGCTGCTGCCGGTCGGTGGAATGTTCATCGCGCAGGCGCCGCGCCATGTCGGGCTGCTGCATCCGCGCAAGTGCCTGGGGTGTACGATGGGTAATGAAGACGGGTCGCCCCTGCCATGTCACGACGATCTGCTGCCCCGCCTGCAGGTGCGAGATATCGACATTGACCGGCATATGCGCCGCCGCACTGTCACGCGGCGCCAGACTTTGCAGGAACGGCCACAGGCACGCACCCGCACCGGTGATGGCGGTCGCGGCTGTCACCATGCCCAGAAAGTCACGTCGCCCACCGCCTGACGCAGGCGTTGCGCTGTCGTCGGTATTGTCTGTCATGAGGATTTCATATCCGCAGATGGCGGCGACGGAAAGGGCATATCGCGTTACCGGTGGGCGACAGGGGAAAGGCAAGGGCTCTGCCCTTGACCCGCCAAAGATCACAGACCTTTGGAAACCATAACTTTTAACAGATCAGGGTGCAGGGATCGCAATCCCTGCCGGGTCCGGGCAGCGCCCGGATATCACACGCCTGGCAGAAGATGGAAACAAGGCAAAGGCTCCGCCCTTGACCCCGCCAGTTCTAAAAGATTGTTTGAAAACAACTCATTGATAAAAAATAAGAAAAGTTTTTGGGTGCCGCCTTTTTTCAAAAAAGCGGCGTCTTCTGAAGCTTTTCAGAAAAAGCTTCACCAAAAACCTTTATAATTTCAGTATGTTATCGAGGATGACTTTTCAAACAGTCTTTAATAGATCACAGGAAACATAATTCCTGCCGCCTCAGGAAAGGAAGGACGGCAGCGGCCGCGTCTTCTCGAAACGTGGCGCGAATGGCAGCAGCACAAGGAAATAGCCAAAATAATACAACGTGGCGCATCGTCCCGCGATCATCCACGCACCTGCCGCATGATGCCGTCCGACCAGCCCCAGCACCACGAACGCCACCACCAACCCAAACAGGCCGATGCGGCACACCGGGCGAAACCGGGCAGAACGCACGGGTGAAGGGTCCAGCCACGGCACAGCGAACAGGACCAGCACCGCCCCGGCAGAGGCAAGCAGTCCCCCGAACTTCGACGGCACGGATTGCAGGATTCCATAGAAGGGAAAGAAGTACCACTCCGGCTCGATATCAGTGGGTGTATGCAATGGATTGGCCGGGCGATAATTGGCCGGTTCCGACAGAAGGTCCGGCCACAGGAAAGCCAGCGCGGCAAACACGATGCCAAACAGCATAAGGCCCACCATGTCCTTGCTGCTGTAATACGGGTGAAAGGGCACCGTATCGGAAGGTTGAGAGGGCTCCACCCCCTGTGGATTATTCGAACCCGAAATATGCAACGCCGCCACATGCAGCCCCACGATCGCCACGATCGCAAACGCCATCACGAAATGCAGCACAAAGAATCGGTGGATAAACACATCCCCCAACGCATCGCTGCCTTCCATCACATGTTCCAGCCCGGGACCAATACCCGGAATGGCCCCGACCGCCTTGCCCACCACGTCCGCGCCCCAGTACGACATCTGCCCCCATGGCAGGACATACCCGGCAAAGGCCGTCACCATCGTCATGACCAGCAGCACAAGGCCCGTCAGCCACAGGATCTCGCG
>ERZ746981.235-NODE-235-length-35739-cov-12.595816_pt1 | contig 35739 bp, 21 predicted proteins | sample MGYA00374948_ERZ746981 | MGnify/ENA primary metagenome ERZ746981 (study PRJEB28757, sample SAMN06711160) | food metagenome | host: microorganism | place: China:Harbin | collected 2017-01-30 | study: EMG produced TPA metagenomics assembly of the Analysis of...
TCTACAGAGTATGCTAGTGCATACCTAGAAACAGAAACTCTCCGTACAACAGTTACAGATGCCACCTCAACTTACACAACAAAGGCACCAACAGTTGTCACTAAATACTCTGCTGTTCATTACGTTCCAACTCTCATCACAGACGGAGGTGTAACCGAGTGGAAAGAGGTGAGCAATCTGTACACAGTTATTGGTGGAGTTACAGAATACATTGTGACCTATTGTGATATTGCAACTACCACAGTTTCTACTTTTGAACTCACAAATACGACAACAACTTCCGTTGTTATTCGAACGCGTCCCTGCGGTGATGTTTACTCTAAGGCAGTTCAGACAAGCACTCCTGTTACTTTTACAAGTGATGGGGTTGTTAGTACATCTATTTCGACGTACACCACCTCGGTGTTGACTACCAAGATTTGCACTTCAAGTTCATCATCCACATTTCCTTCCACATCTTCTACTACATCTTCTACCACACCATCTTCTACCACATCATTATCCACTATATCTACTTCTTCGACAGTTTCATCCATTTCCTCGAAGCCATCTTCTTCAACTACACAATCAACTTCTACATGTGCCTCATTGGGTGCTACATGTTCAAATGACTCCAACTGTTGTGATTCAAGCAACAGCTGTTTAAGTGGAACGGACGGCTACTCTTCGTGTGCCCCGGGAACTACTTCCACTACATCTACATCTTCCACTACATCTACATCTTCCACTACATCTACATCTTCCACTACATCTACATCTTCCATTACATCTATATCTTCCTCTTCATCTCCCGTTTCCATTTCTTCTGCCCCTTTCGTTTCCACCACATCCATTTCATCTACATCTTCTCCAACATTGGCTTCTACTTGTGCTACTATTGGTGCCATATGTTCAGATTACTCAGATTGTTGTGACTCCAGCAACGACTGCTTAAGTGGGGAAGATGGTCACTCATCATGTGTGATTAAGACCACTTCTAGTTCATTGCTTATGTCATCAAGTATAGCAAGCACATCTACGACATCAACTACATCACCTTCATCTACCACCACTTCTAGTACAACTAAAACATCATTATCAGTTTCCTCAACCTCGACTTCCTCGTTGCCATCAACTAAGTCAACCTCAAGTACTTCATCTTCTTCCAGCACTTTAACCACCACCGTTTCCACTTGTGCAATGTCTGGTTCAAAGTGCTCAAACGATTCTGACTGTTGTGATTCTAGTAACAGTTGCTTAAGTGGATCTGATGGAATTTCATCATGTGTCATAAAATCTACTTCGAGTACTTCCTCGTTGCCATCAACTACATCACCTTCTTTATCGTCATCAGTTTCAAGCACTTCAACTACTACTGTTTCTACTTGTGCAATGTCTGGTTCTAAGTGCTCAAACGATTCTGACTGTTGCGATTCAGATAATATCTGTTATGGTGAAACTGAGGGTTACTCTTCCTGTGTTACAACATCCAGAGTAACGGTTCAATCCTCTACTTCGACCCCAGACAGAGCATATTCATCTACATTGTCATCGTCTAAGTCTTCTAGTACAACTTCAACTAGTACCTGTGCTGCAGTTGGTGCAGTTTGCACTGCAAATGATAATTGCTGTGACTCAAGCAACATTTGTTCCAGTGTAAATGGTTCTAGTAAGATCTGCATTCCTTCGTCTTCTATTTTGTCTTCGACTGCGTCAACACCTTCTTCCACCTCATATGACTCCAGCAGTATCAAAAATTTGACAACATCTACAAGCTCAACAGGTTGCGATTCTTCTGCTACTACAACTGCTTTGTCGTTAACTTTTGACTCCAGTACATTTGTGAGTTGGACATCGACATATTCATCACTTAGCTCAACTGGTATAATGTCTAGCTCCACACCAGATACAATTGCATCCACTTCATCATCTTGTGTTGAGTTGGGTGTGGCCTGCATTAAGAATGAAGATTGTTGCAATTCAGAAGCATTATGCGGCACCATTGCAAACAGTACAACCTCTGTTTGTATGCTTTCTCAAACAACTGTTAGTACTTTTGCCTCAAATATAATGACTACAGCAACAAATTCAGGATTCACATTTGTTACTCCCGTCACAATTTCTACTACCGCGGAAATAGTTACCCCTTGCATGTCAAACTGTTCTGAAGATAAAGGTAAGCTTCCAACACCATTCACAGAGACATCATGCGCTACTGAAGGTGCTTCATGCACAGCAGAATCGGACTGCTGCAATTCCGCAATGAAATGTGTTTCTGTTGGTGGTAATTACAGTACTTCTCAATCGAAGTGTATGACGGTGTCTTCTCTTAGTACCGAATACGTCACTAGTTCCACAAATTCCGAAATCACCACTCTTTATCCAACATATTCAACGGCCAATGCATCTTCTAGCAACGTCGACACAATTGTAAGTGAAATACAGACGGTTACCCAATCTTCTTCAATTTTTTCTGAGTATGAGGGAGGTGCCCATAGTAATATCAGGGAATTCTCAAATATACTTTGTGGTGTAATGGCCGTTTTCTTAGCTTTGTGAGCAGTCAGAACAACACTCAAATATATATACATATTTATATATATATATGTTATAGATGGTATACATCTAGTATTCAATATCATTTTACTTTTATACATCGATTTAATTGAAATTTGTTATGTATTACACCTTTCTAAGGTAAACTTAGACTAATCTTTTGTGATTGTGAGTTAAACAACGAGCGCTAATAATAATTACAGAAGAACAATCTGGTGCACATATTTGCATACATCAACTACAGTTGTACTATTCGAAACTTTTGCAATATAATTATGCCAGTGCCTTTACTTTCTTTATGTTCGATGTACATGTACAACTTTATCTATCTTTCTTGTTTTACAAGCGACACAAAAAAAATAATATGCCTGGCAGTTGTATCATTTTATTCTATTATATATCAGGACTGTTAAATACCTCATCATTGATATATCTATGAATATATGTGCTACTCGACACATAAATTTGAATTTGTCATCTTTCCGTTCGTATTAAAGGATTTCTGTGAATTTAAGTCTTTACTAATTCAAGAATAGTGGAACATCAAAGACAAAATTCTAACCCAAATTCTTACTTTAAAATTGATCTGGGAGAGTTTTTATAATCCAAATTGTCCACACCATCATAATTAAGTTAAGATTTAAGTTCTTGAAATTTCCTCTGTGAAAAGTACCAATCAAATAACATGCAAGTTGTTTCTAAAAATCAGCTGATTGTCTGACATCGCTCTATGACAATTCATAAGATTAAATCCTCACGCAAAGTATATTATTTATTTTTCAGTTTAAAGTGATTTCAGCTGTAATTATCTTTTTTTAATACAGTAAGGCCATTAATTAAAATGCATATCATATATAACACACGAAAAAGAGGATCCAAATACTTTAGTCATTATGTAAGATAACTAGCGTTATCTCTTGTAGTTGTAAAGTAATTAATCGGTGTCTAATTCCATCACATCATCCCCGTTATCATTATCATTATCAACTCCAGAAGGATCACTAGCAACAAAGCTTATATTACTGTCAATGCTCTCTCTAATGAATTGTGAATCATTTTTGCTGTCCTTTGGGGTACTGAAGTTAGAAGGCCGCCTTTTCACGTATTGTTCTTTTGTTTTATTTTCAAGAACGTTACCGGTATTTTCATCTATAAATTTAGAATTTCTCAATTTCAAATTGATTTCCAATGCTTTGTTTAGCAATTCAGTAGCAATTGCATCGGTTGAATTTATGGCTAACGCAGAGTGCAAAAGACCAATTGAGTGTGCGACATGTCCCAGCTTCAAGTATATTAATCCCATTGATGAATAAACGTCAGATTCACCTTTAGACATGTGTAAAACTTCATTGAAATGTGTAATTGCCAAACGATACCTTTTCTCGCGACGGTAAACATGGCCAAGATTGCAATGAATCGAGCACCATGCTTTTGCACCTGAATCGAGGTTTTGAGATGATAAAAGTGCCTTCTGAAGAAAAACCTCAGCTTTGTTAAGATCACCCTCGTTATAGTACAAAACGCCCAGCTCATTGAGAAGGAGGGGATCTAATGAACAAATTCCCAAAGATAAATTAAGATATTCCTGTGCTAACGTAATATTTTTCATTTGTAAGTATTGCATACCCAAGAATAATGTTGGAAGATGACTTCCTGGAAATAATCTGGAAGCAGTGGCATAAGCACTTATTGCCTGTTCATGCTCCCCTTCGACGGCAAATGTATGTGCGAACCCGATCCATGCTGGACCAAAGCTTGGATTTAAAATAGACGCCCTAGAAAAAAATTGTCTGGCTTCATTGACTTTTCCAATGGAAAAATAATATGTACCTATGGCAAGCCATGTGATATAACTGTTAGGATAGTTTTCGGCGAGTTTATGTGCTGCTAAGAAGAGTTCATTCTTTCCACCGGTTTCATATAGGCAACTTAAATAGTTTGGAAAAACTTGCAAATTTAGATCCCCTTTAGATAGAATCTTCCGACACAATTCAAGGCAATCCTGAAAACGGCATTGAACATAGAGCAAGTCTGTTCTAGCAAGCATGAGATCAACATTTTCCTCCAAATTGTACTCATCTTTAAGTCTCTGCTCAGCATTTTCAAATTTGTGCACGTTTCCGTATTTGCTCAGCAAGGTTGTATATAGCAACTTAACCAAGTCGGCATTATTATCGGCATCCTCGAAATCTAGGTGGGATACCAAATTTAATTCTTCATCAGGAGTAAGCATTGAATTACTTATTAATTCATGAAAGGCTTCAAAGCATTTAACATCAACCTCAACAGCTTCTTTATAACTTTCTTTTGCCTTCTCAAAATTATTCTGCCTTGCGTAGATAACACCTCGAAGATAGCACAGCGAGGCTTCCAATTTAATTCCTCCATCTGTATTTTTAACATGATGATCCTTTTTAAATGGATTGGATTCTCCCACGACATCCAATGCTTCATCATATTTTTCTAGTTTCAAGAGACACAATCCAGAAAGATAGCGACAACTCACTGATTCTTCAAACTGCGAACCAGATAAAAGATTTCTCGCCATTTGATAGTCGCCCTTAGAGTAATAAACCTGAGCCAACCAAAAGGCATCGTTGGGGTCATTTGTCATTGTGAGAACTTTATCACCAATATAGACTGCCGTTGCATAATGATGTTGAAGTAAGGCGTCATGACGCCATAATCTTAATTTATCTGCTTGTGTCAATGGTATATCCTCATGATCAGTATTATCTGTCACCAACCCTGTGCTGTCATGATCCTTCACAAAGGATGAAAGCTCGTCTTGCTTTACCTGATCAGAATCATTTGCTATTGCTGTTGCATGCTTTATAGCACCTTCTACATCTAAGTTATCAGAGGTAGCCGAATAGCTTCCTTTAGCTTTTTGTAAGGAACTGCCATTCACAATATGCTGTGAATTTGGAGATGAGAATATTCTATGTGACCCCGAAAAAATTCGCCGCCTGTTACCCAGTGGAGGAGGGGTCTTGAAATAATCTCGGGATCTCCTTGTTACCAAAGGGGATATAGTCAATGTTGAGTTGTTCGGACTATTTTGGGCCATGACAAAAGTAATGTGCGCTTTATTACACGAAGAAAACAAATTGAACACCCAGGAAAAGATTGCCTAATCTAAAATTTCAAATTGTTGAACTTACCACGTTTGAGCGGAGCAAATTCATTGAATTATGCTGTAACTGATTAAACTAAAGAATTGATGGGCACCATAAAAGCGCAAGTGATTCAGATATGGAGTAAAAAATAAATATACGGAGGTAAATAAAAACAAAAATGTGCATCTATAGACGCGCCGATAGACGCTTTTGTTCGGGTTTCTCGGTTAGTTGTTTTGATACATTCAAGAAGCTGGCAAAGAAATGAAGCTAGCAACACAAAATTTAGTTAAAGTGTTGATAGGATGTGCTTTAAAATTATAGGCATGTACTTATAGATAAATCCTTAAACGATCGCAGTTGCAATGCACATGAATATTACTTTTTGATGGATCGTTAGGTGAAGGAAAACTTTTGTGCGAAAACATGAAGAGACTAATTTCCCACTCGAAAAATCTTTTTTTTTTAATTTTTCACCAGATACATGTTCCCTGCTAGTTCTAAATCAAGTATGCAGTAAATTCAGCCTCATGAAAATGTCAATAATAATTTAGTACAGGGTTCTTACACTTCAGGGCCTCTAGCTTATGTTTTTATCTGAATATCGGAAGGCTTTGAGTAAGCTCTAAAATGTTGGTTGAAACTAGCAGGTAGATTCTAAAGAGCATGTTTTCGTTAAACAATTCGAAGAATGAAATGACTATTCGAAAAGAAATATTTCGGACACCTGTGACTGCAAACATTTTCAAGATAGTAAGTTGTGCCAGGCAATATGGAAATAATGAGTAGTAAATGTAAGAGAAATGTACAAATGAAAACAGGCGGAACATACATAATAGGTAAATGGTATGGGGACTCTCATTCTACAAATAAGTGATGTCCCCTATTTAATTATAGTAACCTTCTCTACAGGATATTATTGGCAAAGGTTAGATGGCCATAAGAAATTTTTTTTTTAAAGATGTTTAACTTCCCTATTAAGGATCCTCAGGATTGGGTCTATGTAAAGCTCGGGAAAAATATGAGTCAACGGCAATAAGAGGCAAGTGGAGACAATGTAATGCCACGGCCCAGATAAGCGTGAATGAGCGAAACAAAGGGAAATTTATTTTGGAGGGGCAACATGTTTTTCAACTTTTTCGGCCTCTTGCCCAATCCACTTTTTTTTTCATCTTACAAATGGATATATAAATAGGGGAAAAAATCTTCGAAGTTAAATTATAAGTCTTAGGCACTTCTACGAATATTTTATTGGCTATACCTGGTGTACTTCTTATTTCCATTTTATAATACATTTAGGAGCTACGGAAAATGACTCAAAAGTTGAATCTCCATTTGAGAGCAGAGACCAAGCCACTCGAAGCCAGAGCTGCTTTGACTCCAACCACCGTTAGGAAGTTGCTTGCCACAGGTAAGTTCAACATTTTCGTGGAAAAGAGTAAGCAATCTGCTTTCAGTACCGAAGAATACAAAGAGGCAGGCGCTCAGATTGTTGAGGCTGGTTCTTGGGTGAATGCTCCTAAGGGAACAATTGTTATTGGCTTGAAGGAACTTCCAGCTGAGAGTTTCCCATTGAAGCACGAGCATATTCAATTTGCTCACTGCTACAAGAATCAAGAAGGCTGGCAAAAGATTCTAGAACGTTTCCCACTTGGAGGAGGTATTTTATACGATTTAGAGTTCCTCCAGGATGGACGTGGACGCAGAGTCGCTGCATTTGGTTTCTATGCTGGTTTTGGAGGTGCTGCTGTTGGATTGGAGGATTGGGCCTTCAAGCAATTGTATCCTGAAAGTGCAGATCTTCCAGCTCTTAGCCCATACAAGAATGAGGACATGATGGTGGCTGATGTGGCTGGACTTTTGTCTCAGGCAGTCAAGGCCAAGGGAAGATATCCTAAGGTTCTTATAATTGGAGCTCTGGGACGTTGTGGATCCGGTGCAGTTAAGATGTGCAGAAGAGCTGGTCTTCCGGAGGAGAACATTCTTAAGTGGGATATGGCTGAGACCAAGAAGGGTGGTCCATTCAAAGAGATTGTTGAAGCTGATGTTTTCGTCAACTGTATCTATTTAAACAAGCCAATTGCACCATTTGTTACCTTGGACATGCTCAACGATGAAAACAGAAATCTTAGAACTATCGTTGATGTTTCTGCGGACACTACAAACCCGTACAATCCAGTGCCTGTTTACCATACTACCACCGACTTTGATAAACCAACTGTGACGGTGCCAACCAAGAGAGGACCAAAGATTTCTGTTGTTTCGATCGATCACTTGCCTTCTCTTCTTCCAAGGGAAGCTTCTGAGTTCTTCTCGCATGACTTGCTTCCTTACTTGAAACAGCTTCCAGAAAGAAGTCATGCTCCTGTCTGGGTTCGTGCTAAGAAGATCTTCCAGCATCATGTGAGCAGACTAAACAAGTCCAAGCTATGATATATATCCTGTTTACTCGGTTGGCCTGCGGGCTATGGCCAAAATCTTAAATCACGTATTGTGCTTTTATTTTGTTTACTTATGTAGATTCTCTCTCTTTCATCATCAGTCTAATATACATATATACTGTTATGTCTAAATATTATTTCTTATTAGTGTGGAAATTTTCTATACTTTGCCCCTGTTGCACACATTTTATTTTTCTATCTGGACTTTCATAAGCCTTCTCTTTTCTCTTTTTCTCTGTTTCCTGGCCTTTCTCTTTCTTTTCTTCACAAGTTCATCAAGTTCCTTCTTCTCTTCTTCAGATTCCTCGTCTGTTTTATCTTTCATGTCATTTGAAACAGCCTCTGCCTTCTCCAAAGTAGATTGCATAGTATCCGCCTTCTCGATATATTCAGGAAGGGTGCAGACAACATTCAGTCGCTCACTTGTTGCATAAACGGCAACTTGATCCCGTTTTTGCATATCCCAGATGACTATCTTTCCATCCGATGAAATTGAAACAAGGTAAGTCAACACCTTACCAGACTCAATGTCCTTCTCCTGGTAGATTGAGAAACCTTTCACTCTTGTTGCATGACCCTGAAGTTTAAACTCAGGCTCCCCAATATTAGAAACCAGCGAATCTTCATCGTCCTCCGGTTCGAGTGCCGAAAGGCTTTCTGGATCAAACGGATAGAAACCGATTGAACCGTCACTCATTCCAACAACCAAATATTGATGCTGATCAATAACAAGAAAGTCGATACACATCAATGTTTTCTTAAAAGTAAATATATGGAATACTTTCGCTTCTCTTGTTTTATAAAGTAGTAAACGTGTCGAGAGACCAACCACAAAATAATCACCACCAGTTTTTTTGTCGAATTTGCAGAAGTATGGTAGTTGCCCTAGGGTAATTTTACCACGGAGTTTTAAGGTAGATGCTTTATGTGCCGTCATTAAATTCCAAAGCTTGATCGTCCTATCATTACTAACTGAAATGGCCACTCTACCAGATGGATGAATATTGATGTCATTAATAGCCGCTTTATGCCCTTTAAGGGTTCCAAACTGCTCCCAATCCTTGACTCTCCACAACAAAATTGTTCCATCCTCAGAAGCAGACAAAAGCCACTTTCCCATCTTGTGACTTAAATACTCGGTGTTATCATCCTTCAAACGATTGGACTCATCTGAGAAAACCAACTTTGTGATTGACCCCTGCTGCTTCAACAAAGTACCTAGCTCTTTCCTTTTCTGCATATCATATAAACAGATGTGTTCATCATTTGCACCTGACACGAGATATCTCCGACAAACATCCAAAGCCCTGATCGACATGTTATGTGCCTGGAAGTGAAATATTGGTTGAAAGTGTGCTTCTCTGACGTCTTTCTCATCCTTTTTAACTGGGATACTTACCGAGAGACAAAGAAGGGTGTGTTCATATGAACCCACAACTATTCTAAATTGAACTTGACTCATCTTCAAAGTTCTTAGTTTGCTGATACTTTAACAACAGAAGTACGTTCGACTTTGGAAGAGACGGTTTGATAATACCAAGAGAATTTTAATCAGTGAAAAATTGCAGAATTTAGCGAACAATCGAAAAGTAGATGAGTAGATTGGGTATTCTCTCCGCGCAGCTAGGAAAAAAAAATTATATTGCCTCATAAATTTTTCCGCCCACTCTTCCCCATTCTATCTGCACTTTCCTTCATTTCTATTGTGCATTAATTATCTTACTAGTGGAAACATATTCGTTCACAAACAATCACAATTTTGACAGCTTAATTCTGATCACAATTGGAAGCTAGCATAGTTTAGGGGTTAAATGTGTGGCAGATATCTATGTTATAAATAATTGCATTAGTATAAAATCTTGCACAAGCACTTTTTTTTACATTGCATTGTTAGGGTTATTTTAGGATTCAGACAGCAAACGATGGATTACAAAGATAATTACAGGCCGGAACCACGAGCTACATTATATGTGACAGGATTCGAGCGGGGAACCTCAGCAAGAACTGTTGCATCTGCTTTTGAAGGGTATGTTATTTGAATTTTTTGTAATGTAAGCTTTTCTCCTTCTTTGTACTAACAGAACATATTGATTTTCAACCATCTTTCTTTTAGTTACGGACCTTTGGCACAAGTAAGCGTTCTTCCTCCGAGAAGATACGATAACGAACCTTATGGATTTGTTGCATTCGAGAATAGCTCAGATATGGAGAAAGTCTTGGATGATATCAAAGATGGAAGGCCAATAGTTGCGGATTTTGCACTGGATAAGGACAAGGGGCTAATCTGTGAGAGAGCTAGAAGTACACCAGCCCCAAGAAGAAGAAAAAGATGGGCTCCTCCACCAGATCGGGAATTACCTAGGTGGTATGATGATAGGCGTGAATATGATGATAGAAATCTCGAAAGAAGAGACTACCGGAATGGTGGATATGTTCGAGAGAGATATGATGATCGTAAAAATTGGGGAGGTAGGGAACGTGAATATGGTGAGGAGAGTCAATATGAAGAAGATCGTGGCTTCAGAAGAAATGAGAGAGATGAGAGAGTTGTTGGAGATGTTGGAGATGGCCGTAATGAAAGAAGTAGTAGAGACTATCCATTCGATGACGGTCATTCCGATCGGGATTACAATGATAGAAGAGGTTCTCAGCCGTATGGGAAATCAAAAGAAAATGGGGAGGATGGTCATGATACAGAAATAAATGATGGAGAAGTTCATGATAACAAAACGGATGATAGGAAAGAACCCCAAAGTACTTCGGTAGGGGATAGTGACACAAATGAGGAGAAATCACTTCAGAGCGATGACAAAGAAGCAACGGGGGAAAAGGTTCAGCAAAAAATTAGAGAAAGTTCGGATTGATATGGCCTCTGCGACAGAATTGTAAGGAAAATAAAACTATAAATTACATCCGTACATTAGTTAACTTTTTTTTTACGTTGTTTATTGTAATAAAAATCTTGTTGATCGCACGGCTGAATATCCCCAACAAAAATATAAGAAGTACCGCGAGAATAAGGCTGAAGATGAGCAGAGGATAGACGTAAAGTATCTTATGCAAATGTGGAATATACTAGAATCTGCATGTACAATCTGATAGTACTTAAGTGGATAGCGTTCGTGACAAATTTGATACGTAAATGAGTATTTTAACACGTGAGTTAAAGCACTCTCTCTAGCCGGAAAACTCGCCTTCTAACAATCAACCGGAAGAATTTTTTTTTCATATTGTTATTAAGCGTGGAATGAAATCCTCCTAAAGAGTGTGACGAGGAAGGGGGGGGAAAAAAAGGTGAAAATTGTAGCTGATTTTCTTTGACCACCTGTATCACTTTTCGTTCTTTAGCCATTGCTTTCAGGTTCTTCCATATAATCTTTAAGTTAGTAATCTGGTTGAACTGTCATATATTTGATTTTATCATTTAATTGAAATATACAAACATTCTCACTTCTTTTGACAGAAACAGTGGAGTTTTAACATCAATCAGTCCATACTTTCAGTCAAGGGAAATAAAGTGATAAAATTTGACACCAATACATTACTGATAGCAGCTGAAAGTCGATTATCATATTAAGTCACTGATTCAGAAGATTGCTTTGGCGAGTTTATATACAGTGTTACGCACTTGGCATATTTATCCAGTCATCACACCACAATTAAAGGCAAATTTCGTTATACTCATCGCGTATTTTTTCCCCCTTTTCTGATCACATCGACTACTTATTAATATAAATGATTTCAATATCTACATCTACAAGCCTGTCCCCGCAGGCAAATAAAAAGAAAGAGACCGATAACGAGGATAAGGAGAATGAAATTAGCAGTATGAAGAATCAGAATGTGTACCATGACGAGCTTTTGGATGAATTTTTGGATACGCAGATGTATGACGATCCTGCTCAGCTAACAAATGAGATTCTACGGGTTGACATGCCAAAATTGGGAGTAAATTTTGGATTAAATTCACAGAGCCCTCAGGGTAAAGCTTTATTTACTCCAAAACAACAAGTAGATCAACAACAGGGTTTTTTCTCAGTCGATCCTTTCCAACAACATTCACAAATAAGTACCCCATCAAGTTTTAATCCTATGCATGCAATCATAACAGCAACAGAGCAAAACGGAGAATTGCAGCGATACCAGGAAGCCAAAAATGAGCTCATGAAGCTTAAATTTGGTGAACAAACAGATGATGATGACGACAGTATGGAATGTGGAGAAAGCGTCGTGAGTGATTCCTCGTTTAAAGGTATTCCTGAATCATCTGAAATGTGCCGAAGTCCTGTTCCTGCCGAATACTTAACTGTGCAAGGTTCGGAACTTCCTTACCAGCTGCAAGTTGTTGATTTACCATCCTATTCACGTGTGGAGACACAAATCAAATTAAAGCTTTCTATTTCTCCTGCTCCATCCCAGTATCTACTGCATTTTCCTCGTGATACAATTGCGAAACCGAAATTGACCTTGAAGGATTCGGAAATCCCTGAATCCATTCGCCCCCACATGCTTTTTTTGGATTCGTTTGTGGTTGGTTCAGAGGCCACGGAGAATATGACAAACATGCAGAGTTTCAATGTTTGTAGGAAGTGTATGAGGCGTGAACTGAAGCGGGCATCTCGTCGTAAGTCCAACTCTGATAAGTCATGTGGATGGTCTCTAGATACTATGAAGCGTGCAATTATCTTTAATTGCAAGGAAGTCGTATCATTTCCGCAACCGTCTGCTGATCCAGAAGGAATGGCGCAGAGAAACATGGAGGTGTTTTCTCGAGTTGTTTGCTACTGCAGGCATCATCAGGAACCAAAAGGTTTCAGGCTATTCTTTGTGCTCAAGGATCACACTGGTAAAGTTCTTGGAAAGACTCTGTCGAGTATGATCATGATTATGGATCGCAAGAAGTCGGTGAAGGCGGGAAGTCGTGGTGCTCTTTCATCTAAGGCCTCTCCAGGAATTGGAACAAGTGCAGATGATTCCAAAACCTCTGTGTCTGCTTTATCCGAGAACTCGAGCGATTATTTAAGTACAGGAGCTGCTGTTTCTGCCCGAAGTCTGGACCCATCTTTTTCATTCAGATCTGGAACCGCTGCACCACCGTCCTTTGCTGGTGTTGGTAGTAAGGCCAGATCTGCGAAAAGACAAAAAAGATCATGGTCGTCAAATGACCATTCTTCACTTACATACTTCGATGGTGTTTCGCAGCCTCAAAGATCGGCAAATGGTGGATCTGTGTCATCGACAGCCAGCGTTAAGAAGGAGGCTATATCGCCTTTGAGTTCAGACACTCTATCACCTCAGAACAATATGTATATGTCGTCTGCAACTAGTGTGTTTTCGACCACTCCAGAAAAAAAGAGTTTTTCCGGTGCGTCGTCCACATCTCATGGATTGACAACGCAACAGGCTGCAAGAACTCAACAGATAGGTTCTCAGCAAGCGGCAGCTATGCGAACATCATTGTCGAATACCTCGTCATCTTTATCGGCATTACTACCTTCTATTCAGAGGATAATCCCGGCTCAGGGTCCAATCCGAGGAGGTGTTGAAGTTACCCTTCTAGGAACTAATTTCAGGCCTGGGATGGGTGTAAAGTTTGGTGCAAATCTATCTCTTGCAACTCACTGCTGGTCTGACTCCACTCTCGTGACGTACTTGCCACCGGCTGCACAAGCTGGTCCTGTTCTAGTTACAATTCAAGATCCTGCGACTGGTGAAATGGTTGTCTCAAATCCAACCTCACATCAGATCTTTACATACACAGATGATTCGGACAGGCAGCTGATTGAGCTGGCTTTGCAAATTGTTGGATTGAAGATGAATGGTCGCCTTGAAGATGCTGAAAATATTGCAAAGAGAATCATTGGAAGCAGCCACGATGGAGGATTGGGAGGTAGTGTTTCTGGAAGTATGAGCGGTATCAATGATTCTGATATGGATCAGACCCCTATTGGAAACTCTGCCAGGTCATCTTGGCTGACTGAGGCTTCAAATAGGATTAAGCAGTTCTCCAAGGGCTCTAGTTTGGACCAACAGGACATCATAGTTAGGTTTTTATCCCTACTCGACTTACCAAATTCCCCTGTTGTGTCTCCAAATTGGGCTATTTGTACCTTAGAGGGACAAACCATCCTCCACCTGGCTTGCCTTAAAGGCTACTTCAAGCTTGGACGCTATCTTATTGAGCACGGTGCAAAGATTGATCCTCGTGATGCAAACAACCTCACACCGCTTCATTATGCATTCATATATGGAAACAGGGATCTTATTGCTCTTTTAACGAGGTGTAAGGCCTCCACGTCTCAATTCATTGCGGAAGGTGTGGCTCTTAAGGATATTTCCGATCCGAATGTTTTAGATCTATTAGATTCTGCTACCAGTGGCACACTTTCGAGGGAAGAGTCTATCGACTCGCTATACTCCTTAGCTAATGAATCGAATTCACGTCTATTTCGGGAATCTGGTTCTGTCCGTGCAGTGGCATCTGGTACAAGAACACGTCGGGATGTCAAATTCTTTGCATCTGATTCTGAAATAGAGGCTGATTCTGAGGATAATACTGATTACAGCATATCTGAAATGAGTACGGAGGCTAACAACGTTTCAGATAATGGAGCCAACACGAATGAATCGGTTGCGGGTGTATTATCGTCATCTTCATCTTCTGAAAAACCTATAAATGTGTCTTCTGAACCTTCCAAGAAGCATGGAAAGAATATTGGATTGCAATTCTGGATGGCAATGAGAGGTGCACTTAATTTGGGTGTTGAAGACGCTCAACATCAGGATGATCAACAGCCTCATGTTCAAAGCGTCAGTGATGATACAGCAACCATGACTGTGGTGGATGAAACCCTTACCCTCGTGGACGAAAGGAAGACTGACAACACAACAATTGTTGAGGACGCACCAGATGATGAAATTCTTCCATCATATGACGATTTGTTCCCTAACGGTGGAAACTGGAGGTCCTTCATCAACTTTGGAGGAAAAGAACGCAAGGGATTAGTTACAACATCAACTTCAGAGAATGAGAGCGATCCTCAAAGTCGTGAGGAAGAGGTTGAGGAGGCCATCATATCTCTTAAGTCAAAGCAGAGATTGAACTCAGACAAGAGATTGATGTTTTTCTGGCTCCCATTTATGCTTGTTCTTCTGTGTATCGTCGTGGGCAGCCGCTTGAATATTGTCTCTCTTAACAGGTTTCCGGCCGCTTCCAAGGTTGTTGAGGGTGCTCGAGACTTTATTGGATCTATTATGCTTGGAAAAGATCGCTTTACCGATCTATTAAATGAAAATTGGAGTTTTGGGCGTGAAAGAGTAAACAAAGTTTTTAATGATATGAATGACGCTATGATGACCGCTGTTGGTGGTGCAAGGTGATTCCTTTTTTTTGTGTTTGCTTTTCTATCTTCTTATTGCTATAAGTTTTGCTATTGGTTATGCATATATCGTTTCTCGTGGTCTTACTATTTTAATTTAAGTTATATTTTAATTTAAAGTATATTTTAACTGCTATGAAGAGTCTTGCACCTCCGTTTGCCCGGAGTGGTGCGTTGAAAACTTGGTTTGGGGAGTTGCAATACTCAAAATGGGAGCGCTGTATTCAAATTATTTTTGCTTGATATGAATGTGTTGGGGATACGAAAAAAGTTGTACATAACCTTACTTTGTTTGTCTATTTCTATTTGATTTTTTTTTTAATTTTAAATTTGATAGTCCCTTCTCTCCGGGATGAAATTTCCAAAATGAGATGGTCACCTTTTTATTTCTATTTTTATTTTTATTTTTATTTTTTTCACAGCCGCATATAAATGAAGTATATGCTTTCCCCGCATCATGACAATTATTTCTCCTCGAGTTTGCGTATCATTAGTACGGAAATTCCCCTAGCAATTAAAGCAGAAGTAGTAACACAAGAAACGAAATATGCCGGAATCATGGAAATTAACCAAGGCACTAAGAGACAGAATATATCGTTATGCGACTGTTAAGCAAACTGGTGTTTCCTTACGACAAATGGTTCAATTTGGATCCAGGCCATCACAAGGATCACTTTTTCATGCCTCCCATTTTGCAGTTCATGAACTACCTATAAGACTTAGTCATAGAGTGAAAGATCTAGAAACACTCCCAAATGGTTTGGCAAGAGAACCATCAATTCAACTAGTTAGAGACTGGTATGCTCAATCTTTTGAAGAATTGACTGCATTGCCTGAACCTCGAATTAAAGATCCGGAAATGGCAAGGCTTCTTTCTGGAGAAAAGCAGCAAGAAGAGCAAATAAGCGGGCATAAGAAATCACTTGAAGAACCTGTAAACAGGCCATATATCTTTTCTGATGATGGTGTTGTCATCAACAGGAGATCGCATAGTTCATCTAAAGATAATGGAAATGGTGAAGTTCTGATTGAAAATTTGAATTCCACACATATGCATGTCGGATTACTGAGGCCACGTCGTTCGTACTATATATCGACGCCCAAGGATATAGTATATCCTCCCGAGGTGCAAAATTACAATAAAGATGTGACTAAGACGCTTACAAAGATTAAGAGAAGACACGATGCAACTGTGACAACAATCGCACGTGGGGTTCAGTCCTGGAAAAGAAAGAAGAATTTCACATATGTGGATAATTCCGTGAATCAGTTCCTTGATCGTTTCTATCTCAGTAGAATAGGTATTCGGATGCTTATTGGTCAGACAATTGCTCTTAATCAACAGGCAATGGGCAACATGTACAGTGATGATTATGTTGGAATCATATGTCTACGAACAAACGTAATGGAAGTTGCCCAGGATGCGATCGATGCGGCCCGATTTGCCTGTGAAGAACATTATGATATGATAGAGGCTCCACCCGTTCAATTATATTGCCCTGAAGATCTAGAATTTATGTATGTTCCAGGTCATTTGGTGCACATGTTGTTCGAAACGTTAAAGAACTCGCTGAGAGCCACAATCGAGCTTCAACAGAGATTACACCCTGGTAAAGCGATCGAGGACTTAGAGTTTCCACCTGTTAAGATTATCGTTGCTGAAGGACTCGAGGATATCACAATAAAAGTGTCTGATGAAGGAGGTGGAATTCCAAGATCTGCCATTCCATTGGTTTGGACATATTTCTATACATCTGCTAACCAGAAAATTGAGGAGTATGATCCATCATTTACGAGCGGATCATTTAAGCCACCATTCATGGGTCTTGGTGTTGGTTTACCTCACTCTAGATTATATGCAAGATATTTTTCGGGTGACTTGAAGTTGATCAGTATGGAAGGTTATGGAACCGATGTGTACTTGCATTTGAATAGGTTAAGTAGCTCCTCTGAGCCGTTGCAGTAACTATGACCGTTATTCTTGTTTTATACTTTTTTTGAAAACATATTTGATTTATAAAAAATCATATTATTTATATTCGAAGAGGAAGGTACTAAAAAAAATTAAAAAATTGGAAATTAAGTACGGAAATATGTTTAAAATATATTGAGGGGAAGAGGGGAAATTTTCCATCCTTATTGTTTGGTGGATTGAACATTCATCAAAGTTGTGAATTTGAACTTCTTTCTAACCAAATTGGTTTCATATTAAGTAAATACATACACATCTGTGTTTATTCCTTTTGTATCTTCACATAGATGCATAATTCAATTTGCCAATTATCCTGATATTGATTGGGTGTCTTTTGCGCATGCAAAAACCATGCCTAACTGCAGATCAGTTATCACAGAAAATATTGGACTGGTAATAAACTACAACTATAAAATATATCCAAACACAAAGCCAAGAGCTTTAGGTCAATTTTTACGATGCTCCAAGGTTGAAAGGTATTCGAATTATCTTTCTAGTAACTTACATAAAATGAATTATTGGAGACCAGTAAATCGGATGCGGAATGGATGCGGTGGTTTAGTTCTGCTGGAATTGGGTAGGAGATACAGCCATGAAATCAGTTATAGACAAAAAAGTTTGAATCAGCAAGAAAAACGCAAACGCCAATTGCCGCAGCATAGTTCTTCCCAACTACCATCGTTGGACAGATTGGAAAATCATCATTATCGCAATATCTCTTCATCAGAGAAATCCACCATTGCCACTAAAGAATCCAAGTTGGAGAATTTTAATGACATGATCAATGGTGATCTTATCGACAATTTATATGGTGTGCCAGCTGAATCGTCGTTTCATAATCATAGATACATGGAAGTCTGGAATGATGAGGCCCATCCCCAGGTATACAATGAAGATGAAGACTTCGAGGAGGATATGCTTCTGAACGACGATTTAGACACAAATTTGGAGAAGGAACTTGAAGATCAGGATAGGAATCTTGAGGTAGATATTGAGCGAATTGCTACAGAGCAAAGTAGCGATTACCATATTTTAAAAGAGATACAAAAGCCCGTTGTTATGAAGTTACGACCGAACTACATGACAACATTTGTTTCCATCGAAACGACATTTGATTTCCCAGAAAAGATATGCAGTGCAATGCCAAAATTGACTCTAAATACCAAACAAATAAGTACTGATGGTATTAATGAATACTTGAACACATTAGTACTGAAGAATTATGGGTGGGCTTCGACTCATCAGGGATCAATAATAGACAAAACGCTAAAAAACCTTGTGTTGAACAGGCTACTACTTCTGGATATCTTCTTAAATGTCAAAAGTTTAAATCTTTTGGTATCCTTTTTTTCTAGAACAAAGGATTTGGAAATGATCAAAGTGACGATTAATAAGTTTTCAGCCATGGAAATATTTCCAACCACGGACACCTATAATATAATACTCGATTGCATAAGAAGACTTTTGGAGGATGGTGAAATCAAGAAAATGAACTTGTATCAATCTGTGGTTCCCATCATACATAGAATGAAGCGCGCTGTTTATATGACGCCGTTCAATATAACGACATACCGAGAACTATTAAATTTACTGACTGACCCAGATATGAAGCTTGGGTTGTTGAGATTGATGGCAAGTAGAAATGTCCCAATGGAGTACTATCAGAAGGAAACTTTTGAAGCGTTATATTCGGCATATGGGAAGCCCGAGGATTTTCAGAAGATGGCTGATTTGACCGTTATGCTCACATGTGTAGATGTGAAGTCACCTGTCCCCGACTACCCCGGGATTTTCACATACTTGATTGATAAACTCCTTCGGCAAAGTTTTAATGATCGAACTAGGTTCCAAGATGTCATAAAGTTGGTGCCCAAGAATTTGAACTATGCAACTCCTAAATTAATCATTAATCTCTGCTATTATTTTGCTTGCCACGGTCAGTTCTGGAATACTATTTGCTGTGCAAACTGGTATGCGAAAGAAATTATAGGGATTAATCAAGATAGCAAGAAAAATGAGAAACAACAACAACATCTCTTAGCGGATACGCTATGGCCTACGCTAATCCATTTCGATGACATGGTCATCACTTTACAATCCAAAAATATAAATGTGGCTGCATCAAGTTTACGGATGTTTGCCAAGTGCCTCTACCAAACGTGTGTTACCGAAAATGGCTACTATTTAGACACTGGGAGAATTGAGAGCATCGAGAAAGTGGTGACCGAAAAAAATACAGAGGAAGTAGGCGCAAAAGATGTGACGGTATCCGACTTTCTTCTTACGGATAAATTGACGATTCAGGAAGGTTCCAGATGTAGTCGTATAATGACCGAATTAGTATGGGAGGGTTTTTCACAAATATTTGTAACGGAGACGGATAGGAGCCCCGTTTGGAAAAAAGTTGCGGCTTTGCTTGGGTATATAGCACATGACAATAGGAATTTGGAAATGGAGAACTCTTAGCGATAAGAGTGAGGCGACATTTTTCTTTAGATGTTAGCGGCTAACTTTAACTAACGGACTTTTGATTTAGGCAGAAACGGAAAACCGTAACGCTAATTCCGTTTATGAGAAATGTGAGTGAAAGAAAAATTTTTCCGACTAACAATCGCGGATGGTTACGGAATCATAGATATGTTGTGTTTTTCTTTCCCCATTATCTTTCCTGCTTTTTTCTATTATGATTCTGGAAACCTGATTCCGAAGAATCACACCCCGTTTTTTTGTGATGAACTTCTCAGTACTCCGAAAGATAGTACTTCTCCGGTATTTGAGCTCCGTGAGTCGCTACATTTGCACACATTAATATGCCCCCTTAAGTTTATGGTAAGTGTTCATGTGTGACTTTCAGGTGTATCTGAATGACTATTTACGTTCGGCTTGTCTTCAGAGGATAAAAAACGGATATTGAAGCAAGGTTCGTACTTATTACAAAACTCGGTTCTGACGGAAAAAGTGTTTTTTTTTCCGTCCGCATTTCTGGGCACGGATAAAACAGATATTTTTCCTTTTACATTATTTTCAACCATTTTCGCCAGACACCCCGTTTTCATCCGCTGAACACATGCCGTATCCGTTCTTTTTATGGTAACTGGGATCTTCTCAGTACGATTTCATCCGCGGTCGAACCGATTTCTAGGATTAAAAATTTCTCATGCTTTTACATATATATGGATCGAGCCGTCCTATAACAGCCTTCGGATACTGATCTTATTTTTTGTAATTCATGTATACCTCGTATTCCCTATTATAGAGATTTTAATATTATTTGTCATTTACCATCATATTACTTTGATGATAGCCACTGGGCATCTATAGCATTGCATATATCACTTAAAAATAGTTAGTACAGCTAGAACATTGTTTCCAATTTCAAGTCATTTATTACATTAGAATTGCACATATTAGCATTTATGAAGGACACTACAGATAAAGAAGATATGAGTGAGTCACTATCTTCAGAAAGCTTGGAAACGCAATCCATCGACTCGAACCTGTCACGCGCCGACCTCTCCAGTTTAAGTACATCTGCTGGAGAGGATGTTGGAAGTGGAAGAACTGTTGAGCAGTTGGATTCGGAAAATACAGGGGGTGCACAGATAGGTAGGAGGAGATCTTCGCTCATAAGAACGTTATCGAATAACATTGTGTCGAGAACTTCGACTCTTATGGATGCAGTTAGAGATGATAGTGCATACGCCTCGGCACACGACAAAAAGAGACCAGATTATGGTGCAGAGTTGTACAAGTCACAGAGTATACTTCCGACGGATATAGAATCGCAGAGGGGAGAAAAAGAAGCACCAGCCGAATCAGCATCTGTGTCTGGGGGTGAGTCAGCTGAAACAGTTAGTGAGGTTTCTGAGAAAGAGAAGGAAGAGTTGGATGTTCCACCGGATGGAACTTTTTGGGGATGGACAACTTGCATTTGTATTATGTTGATAAATATGTGCTCGTGGGGTACAAATACCGTCTACGGTGTGTTTCTTGATTATTATGTGAGAACTAGCAGGTTTCCAGGTGCTACGATGGAGGATTATGCATTGATCGGAGGTCTTTGTATTGGTCTGAGTTTCATGCTCATCAGTGTAGCAAATACTTTGATCAGAAGATTCCATTACAGAATTGTGATGGCATTTGGCGCTTGCCTTGTGATTATTGGCTTTTGCACAGCCTCTGTCGCCAAGACAATTACTCAGCTTATCATGCTTCAGGGATTTCTTCTTTCGATTGGCTTTGCATTAACTTCCGGACCAACATTCGTTATGATTCCATCTTGGTTTCTTAAGAAGAGATCTGTCGCACAGGGTATTGGAGCAGCTGGTGTTGGATTAGCCGGTGTTGTTTTCAGTAAGCCTGTCCAACATATGATACAGGAAGATGATAGTCCTGTCTGGGCATTAAGGATGCTTGGTATCACGTGTGGTGTTGTCTTGTTCATATCTATTATTCTTGTTCGTACTAGAAGACCACTGCAGGTTAAGTCTGATTCTTTGCTAAAGACGATATGGCATAATTTCACTCGTTGGGATATTCTCTTCAGAATGCCAATGTTTTGTGTCATTTTCTGGAATTTCCTTTTTAGTCTTTCTTTCTCCATTCTTCTCTTTTCTTTCTCTTCATACAGTACGGCAATCGGTTTGACTACTTCACAAGGTGCTATGGCTACCCTGGTTGAAAGTATTGCCCAAACCGTTGGAAGACCAATTTTGGGTTTACTTTCGGACCGTTTCGGTAGGGCAAACACAACAATTTTTGTTTGCACTTTATTGGGAATCCTTTCCATGGTCTGGTGGATTTTCGTTAAGAGTTATCCAAATTTGATTATATTTGGTTTTGTTGCAGGTTTCCTCATGGGTATTAATTGGGTCAACTTCTCACCTCTCAGCGCTGATGTTGTTGGAGGTGGTGATGATTTGTTGGCAGCTATCTCTCTTCTAACTTTCTTCGGAGGCATGCCGCAGATAGTTGCCGAAATTATTGGCCTCAAACTTAAGCGCCCAGAAATGTCGCAACCTTTCTTATATTGCCAGATTTTCGTCGGTGTTGCCAGTATAATCAGTGCTGTGGTGTTGCTACCTTTCAGATGTTGGAAAATCAGTAAGATTCTTCGGGCCAGACAGGCTGCTATATTGGCTGTGGATCCACTTAAGAGGACCGAAAAAGACCGCATCAGACTAGACAGATACCATGTTCTTTTGAAGCCTGGTCTTTCGGGAAAGCTTATGAGAACATTCTATCCTATTAAAGCATGAATTAATGTTCAGTAATGTTTATTTACTGACATTTGTCGTATGCATCACTATTTTTCCTACCCACAAACGTAATAAGGTTTGTATGTACTCTTTCATAAAATAAGAACTTTTCTTGGCATGTTACATAAATCGGCAGTAGTAGCAGCACTTTATTATCTCGTACTTAAAGAGGCTTCTAATTTTGGAATGTAAAGTAATCTTATTTTCACGTTATTCTTTTTTTCACCGGATTTAAATATTGTGAATTAACCCCCACGTTGATTCTGAACTCGAGGAAATTAGAGTTAGAGAAAAAATTATATATAGAACAATGATTTCGCATTATCGATTTTTTCCAAACTTGGAAGAACGTTGTATTTCCGATCAATTTTTTCTTCTGTTTTGATTTATTCACGGGTGTCGAGTCCCGCATAATGTACGTCGTTCCCAACGTTTTTTTCCCCCGAAGTTTATTAACGTCCCATTTTCATGAAAAAAGAATGACTCGTAAGTTTTAACAATTTATATTCATCGTGAACATCGTTATGGTGGTGATATAGAGCTTCTTTACTTAACCACATTTTATGTGTCTTGGCAAGCGCCGTTGTTTTCTCCTATAATTTCAACAAGGATATCATTATTCTTGTAGAATACTGACATTGATCGATCAGAGAGAGATCAAATTTTTCAAAAAAGATTAAGTACAACTTAAAATATAATGGTTCACCCAACCGAGACTTCCGAAGATTCAGCTTCTTCCTTGGAGTCCATCATTTCCGAACTGAGTGATACCAAACATGGCGATAATCGGGAAATTCAGAAGTTAACAAGTGACCCTCATAATGACAAACAGGCTGATGCATATAGTACAAGTGGTAAAATAACTTCACCGTATGAAGATGATGACAAAAACGACACTAAATATATTTTCAGCACATACTCAAAGCGGTTATTAAGAAGAACGTCTACAGTCTTGGATGCTATTCGAGATGATAACGAGTATGTCATGAGTCAGGAAAAAGGTAAAATAAATCCAGATTTAGGAGATAATCTGTTGTATAATAAAGGTGAGGTTCCTCATTCAGATAACCAGGTAACTTCTTTTGAATTGGAAGCTGTGAAGACAAAGCAGGAGTCTAGTGAGGATGATATCACAAGAACACAAACTTCACAGTCATTAGCATACGATGGTGAGTACAACATTCAAGATATTATTGACAGACCTCCAGATGGTACTGTTACGGGATGGATTTCCCTTATTTGTGTCACATTCATCAATACCTTCAGTTGGGGTGCCAATACATCCTATGGTGTTCTTATGTCGTACTACATGGAAAGTAATCACTTTCCAGGAGCTACTAAGGAGGACTATGCCCTTATCGGTGGTCTCAACCTAGGTCTCAGTTTCATAGCCTGTTCTTTGTCTAATTCTCTAGTCCGCAGATTTTATTACAAGCATATTATGTATTTAGGTTCGGCATTAGTCGTTATTTGTTATTTTGTCGCGGCGGAGGTCAAAACTATTGTTCAATTAATCATTGTGCAGGGTCTCATTTTGTCAATAGCATATGCTTTAGCCGCTGCCCCTAGTATGGTCGTCATCCCATCATGGTTTTTGGAAAGGAGATCATTTGCGAATGGTATTTCGTCCGGTGGTGCGGGACTTGCTGGTTTAATCTTTAGTAGACCAGTCCAAGCAGTTATCGATAGTACAGGTAGCTACAAATGGGCACTACGAATGGTCGGAATTATTTGCGGTGTTATGTTGTTTGTCAGTATATTCTTGGTTCGTTGCAGAAGAAAATTTCAAGTGACTAGTGACATACCAATATGGAAAGAAATATTCCAGAACATTGTTAATTGGAGAATTTATAAGATGCCACCAATCATTTATTTGATCATATGGAATTTTATTTATGGAATAGGTTACGCAATATTGTTGTTTTCTATGTCCTCGTATGGCAGAACCATTGGATTAACAAGTAGTCAAGGTTCATTGGTGACTACGTTACAGAGTGCCGCACAGATGATTGGCCGACCAGCATTGGGATACATTTCATTTTTATTTGGTAAAATCAATGTGACCATAATTTTCACTCTTCTTCTTGGTATATTATCCCTCGCCTACTGGGTTTTCATCAAATCATATGGCCCATTGATTGGCTTTGGAATTATTGCAGGTTTCATCATGGGCGTCAATTGGGTTAACTTTGTTCCTATGTGCTCAGATGTTGTTGGAGGAGGTGATGACTTGCTAGCAGCCCTTTCTGCGCTTTATCTTACAGGTGGTCCACCAATGATAGTTTCCGAAATTATCGGTTTAAAGTTGGAGCAGCCAAATTCTTCTTCGCCCTTTTTCCATCCTCAAATTCTAGTTGGTGTTACTTGTATTGTTGGTGCACTCTGTCTTCTACCATTTAGGGAATGGAAAATATCTCGGATGCTCACTGCTAGAAGTCATCTGATAGAAAAAAGAGCAATGAAAGATCGGCAGCCCGGTGATATGGATCGTCTTAAACGTTACAAATTGTTATTAGACCCGGGTCTAAAAGGTTATATCCTAAGAGTTTTCTATCCAATAAAGGCCTAACAAAAACTCATCTTAAAATCAATTGATGGATATTTTTTACCCCACACCTAAACAGGGGTTATTATCATTATTCTCTAACATCCTCGAGTTCATCATAAAATGTGCACTTCGCAGCACTAGTCCTTGTGGAAAAGAATTTTCTGTCGATTTCGCCCTTAACACATAGGCACAACTAACTCCGAGGTGTTTCATCGCAAGTATAAATAAAATAGAATTATATAGAGAAATTATCGTATCGGGGTTTCTGATATCGCGAAAATTATACGAAAAAAACGCTACTATTGGTTATGGTTTAGTGCTGTTTTCTGCAAGTTTTTTTAGGTCAGTAAATTACCGCTTGGCATTGAATTTTTTTAAGCGTTGCTAACCGAGATGCGAAAATTCAAAATAGGGTTACCAAATTCTGTTTCCGTCCTTTTCTTCCTTTGTTGAGCAAATCTCCGCGTACTACTCATTTCACAATTTTTGCGTACCCCAGAGCCTTTTTTTACTATTATACTATCTATTTTGATTTTTTGCTTTTAATTATTAATACTTTTTTTTAGTCATCAATATATATAAATGAGTTAGTTATCATTTCCATATGATTTGTATTTTCAATATATTTTCCACTTCAAGCCGGCCTTACCTTTATTACCTCTTTTTTGTTCTTAATGTTTTCCCCTTTATTTTACACCTACATCAAGCGATCGCAAAAAGCTCAAAATTCTACAAGTTCCCCGGTATTAATCCTTAATTCCTAGCCTTTAAATTTATACATAAGCTCCTTTAATTTACAATATCATGACTGAGCAAAATAGTCGGGAAAATATTCCCGGTAGCACAGAAATGGCATCTTCTTTACGCAATGACACCCCATCAGATTCATATTCAAATGCTGGATCACTTGACTCAGATGAAGAAGTTGTTAATAATGAGAACGACACACAACAGTATACAGCTGTTCCTATTACAGGAACGCTTTCTCGAAGAATTCTCACCAGAACGTCTACAATTGTTGATGGTATCCGTGATGATAATAACTATGCCTCACATCGAGAAAGTATGGTTGTTCCTCCTGCGCCCTTTGGTTCTACAAATCCCGAGGAAGACCATTTATCGAGAAAGCTCTCACTTGGTGGGACTAAGAAAGAGCATTTAACGAAGGAGGATACTGATGCTTTAGATAGTTATGATGGTGAATTCAACAAGCAGGATATGATAGACAGACCACCTGATGGTACCTTCTGGGGTTGGCTTTCTGCCGTTTGCGTGTGTTTTATAAACACTTTTTCATGGGGAACGAATTCGTCATTTGGTGTCTTCTTGAATTACTACCTGAAAACGAATCACTTCGAAGGTGCTACAATGGAGGATTTTGCCTTGATCGGAGGTTTGAACTTGGGTCTCAGTTTTATGCTTTGTAACATAGCAAATTCGCTTGTCCGCCGGTTTTATTATAAATCGGTGATGGTGGTAGGTATTGTTCTTCTTGTTATCTGCTATCTTTGTGCAGCCGAAGCTAAGACAATCCTTCAGCTTATCATGCTTCAAGGTCTTCTTCTTTCTATTGCTTATGCGTTTGCCGCTGGTCCGTGTTTTGTCATTATTCCAACGTGGTTTCTTAAAAGAAGATCAATTGCCAACGGTATTGCTACCAGTGGTGCAGGTCTAGCTGGAATTGTGTTTAGCAGGCCAACACAAGCATTGATAAATAAAACCGGTAGTTACAAATGGGCTCTACGTATGATTGGAATTGTTTGTGGTGTCATGCTCTCTATAAGTACTATGCTTATTAGATGTAGGCGTTCTCTTATTGTTAAAGCTGACAAGCCTTTCTGGAAGGAGTTGCTGGGTAACTTTACTCGCTGGGATGTTTATCGTCAAAAGCCTGTGCTCTGCCTTGTTTCCTGGAACTTTCTGTATGGCATCTCATATACTATTCTTTTATTTTCCATGTCTTCTTATGCGACAGATATTGGTCTTACATATGAGCAGGGTTCTATGGTGACCACTGTTCAAAGTATCGCTCAGTTTATAGGAAGACCGCTTCTAGGGGTTGTATCCGATTACTTTGGTAAAGTCAATGTCACCATTATTATCACTGTACTTTTAGGAGTACTTTCAATGGTGTACTGGATTTTTGTTCATTCATATGCCTCGCTTATTGTGTTCGCATTTATCAGCGGAATTATGGTGGGCGTTAATTGGGTCAATTTTACACCTCTCTGTGCTGATGTTGTTGGAGGAGGTGATGATTTACTTGCTGCAGTCTCATTTCTCTGCTTAATTGGTGGACCTCCAATGATTGTGGCCGAAATCATTGGTTTGAAACTTAGAAGGGATGGAAGCAGCAAACCTTTCCTCTACTGTCAAATTCTGGCTGGTGTTGCAGCTCTTGTGAGTGCCGCTTTTTTAATGATATTCAGAGAGTGGAAGATCTATCGGATGTTGGATGCCAGGCGGATTTTGATTCAAAAGAAATTAGAGGATAAGCGTGATGTTGATGATATCGCCAGGTTGTCACGATATGACTTTTTGTTACGTAAAAGTGTAATTAGCTACTTTACTAGGATGTTTTATCCAATCAAGGCTTAAGATACAATTGGAAGTTTCTTTTCAGATATTGATTTAGCCCATGGTTGTCCGGTTCATCTCATTTTTAATTATAATTTTCAATAACATTAGAATATCAATTATGCATCACGTCTACCCTTATTAATAACTTTTCGTAGAGAATTGTATTTGTACATATCTGACTTGATGTAAATCAGGGTTGTACTCATTATAGCTTTGATCTACATAACAATACGATGCTTTGTCTGTCTAACTTTGAATGAAATCCTTCTATGTTCCATCTTGAAAAATGTTGGTTCATCCCTACATCATAAGTTCTTTTTGCTATCAAGAAAAATATATATCAAATTCTTGAGACAAGCAAAGATATATATATATAAGCCCGTGTATATGTTCTTATACTGGTTTCTAAAAATTAAATTAAGTGCACAGTTACAACGCCTATTATTTTGTTTTCATCTATATTATGTTTCCATCCAGATCAATATTTATACGGCAGTTTTCCAGCGCAACAAGAAGATTAATTCAATCTTCATGCAAAGAAGGAACACCAATACATCTAGACATATACAAAAGTGCGCAACCATTAATTGCAAAGAAGGATGAAGAATATCCGAATTGGCTATGGACACTTCTAAACAAGGATGAGCAAATGGAAGAACTTCAAAAAACTGACTACTTCAGGTACAAGCGAAAATTGATTAAAAAGCGTAATGTTGCTCGCTGTAAGAACAACAACTTTATGGCAAAGATGTAACTGCTAGAAAGAGCAGGGTTATTTATATTTAATGTTTTGGTTTGGTCGTTGGTTCCCTTTTGTGTTATTAGAGTTCTGTACATACATAATTCATACTTACGCATTTTGAATGCGACTTTAGGATTAGAGTTCGTGATGTAAGCAGGGTTTTTAGTATATGGAAGCAACTTCTTTATCTCTGAGGGCTACTAATATCTGTATATATATATACTATCTTTGTTTATTAAGAAAAATATGTCAAACCTCTTCGAAAATGCTTTTCCTTATGTTTAACTAAATTCCCAATATAAAAAAAATTATGTAGATGATAAAGGTCTCGAAAAAGCTATCCACCTACCTGGTCCCAGAAGCAGTGATAAATATTAAACAACTTTATATCTTCTTTTAGGTGTATAACCTGATGGTACACATCTTTATCAGAAATGCCCTGGCCAATACTGAACAATGTCGTACGGAAAACCTTAATAACAAGCAGCAAATGTTTTCGCCGGTCTGTTTCTGTTAGCGGTCGGCTGATCAAGAAATCTAGCATTACGAAAGGGGAAAAACCGAAAGAGAAGAAGTCGGGATCTCCATTTTCCAATTCATTTTCCTTTCAATTGTTCATCATTGTTGGAGCTATGGGTGCTGGTTATTCCCTTGGAAAGTCTTTTGTTACAGAGAATGCTCCGGCAGATCTTTTTCCAGCGGGGTCTACAACTGCCATTAGTAAGATCAAAAAAGCAGACAAATCTTCAGAGTATGGTGGATATGATAAGTTTAAAAGATGTATTTTGCGTATCTTGGAATCTCAGAAATTAGAAATTGACCAAAAGAATTATGAAAACAAAGCACTTTATGATAATCCGTTTATCAGTAAAGATATCTCAGATGTGATGAATTGTGGAGAAAGTATCCAAGAGGTTTTTTTCGGTAAAAAGGTTAAGAATTTGCAACAAAAGCAGTATGTGTTTTACCCTGAATCTACCGAGCAGGTATCTGCAATTCTTAAGAACTGTCAAGAGTTTCACATTCCCGTTTTCACATCAAGCGATTCTTATAATTCCAGCCTCAAAAGTACCGGTGGTTATAGATTGAAGATTGATTTTTCCAGGCTCAACAAAATCGACAAAGTTGATCAGCATACCGTGAAAATTCAGGTTGGAGCTGAACCAACAGCTCTTCGTGATAGGATGAATGATATGGACTGTGATACTCTGTCCAATTTAAATTCATTGATAATATTGTGCAGTTTATTGGGCATTCAGCTTCCATGTACTAAAAGCCAATTGTTGTGCAATAAAATTGATAAATCTTTAATAGAAAGTGTGACAGCTGTCCTTCCAGATGGTACGATAGAGAAGGTGAATCGCTTTTCGAAAGATCCAAACGAGAATCGAGCTTTCAATCTCCTTCTTTCATATGAGCCCAATTGCTGTATAATTACAGATGCCATTTTAAGACCGAAAAAGGAAAGTGCTTTTTCGCTCTATGTCCTTGGCTTTAAATCTTTACTTTCCGTTGATGACGTGGTCAATAAAATCAAGTCGATTATTCCTGATATTGATATATCATTTATTGACAGTGTGAAGTGTCCTCAGATACAAAGTGCTTTTGGAGCATATCGAACGCTTTGTGTATTTAAGCTAAGTAAAGGTAATTACTCGAAGCTTGGTTCAATTTTTGATGGCAAATCAGATGAATTTAAGACGTTTAAATTTGATTCAAAAGATTATATTTCATCGACTGAATTTCACTACTATTCCAATTTGTTAAGTTCAGAATCGAATAGAAATAGGAAAGCTACAAGTGCACTTATAGTTTCTCCAAATATTGTGCGTCAAGATCCACAGACATTCTACTCGATGAGCATGATGGAAGAAACAAAACTTTTGGATTCAACAAATGATGGAGTTGATGTAAAAAGAGACTTATTCAGGCGAATCAAATTTAGTCTTGATCCGGCAAGAGTTTTGAATCCGAATGTTGAAATACAACTTGAGCCTAACGATGATAAAGAACCCCGTAAATAATTCCACAGAAGATCATGATCTTTACACATGTGTACATAGTTACGTTAAGATTATTCATATTTATACCTGTTTTCATACGTCTAATTGATAGATGAAAGAAATCTGTATAATAGTTGTAAATTTGGTTGGTCATGGATTTGGATCAAGGACTACGGTTACCCCATACTATGGCTTGTGTACATCCTTACATTCGTTTCAAGCGATTTACAATTGTAAGTGGTCCAGTATGTTTATAATTGTCGATCCGTGAAGTGATCTGAGAGTCCTTAACATTCCATAGTTGCGAGGCTTAATTTGTTCCTTTAATACTTTATTTCTTCATACGTTAAGAAAAAAAAAACCGTTTAGTAGTGTATGGAGTGGGCTTTACAATTACGTAACTTAAATTACGCAAGCGGAGGAAAAAAAAAAAGCAACAGCTTAGTTTCGGGCTACAAGATAAGGTATATAGAGGATTTGTTTTCCTTGTACTTTCTAGTGGACATCTTAAGTTTTATGTTTTCATCATGATCTAAATTTCGTTCTTTAAAATTGGTATTAAATAAATGAGGTTTTGCAAAGTTAATTAGCGCCATAGTGAGTTGTTCCCTATTCCCTTTGTATGTGCCGTGAGCTAAAGAAAATTCGCTGTGGTTAGGAAAAAAAAAATATTTGTATTAAGTAAAACAGTATTTGAACTACGGCAACTAAGGATAACCATTTTCTTTTACGCTTTACCCGAACACTATTATATTTATTCGCTCGCTTCATTAAAAACGATCGACCAAGTTTGTATACTACTAAATAGTACACAAGACTTTATTTTGTGATTCATCAGTGATTTTTATTACCCATACAGATATATTTTACAATCTGTTTACATCCGAAATTTTTCACCACGTTCAATTTTTCCATTAATGGCGAACAAGAAGAGTTCTTCAAGCAAAGCGGAAACCTTGAATCCATTGGCGGAATCATCCAATGGGAAGCTTTTTGGTGTAAATGGAGAAAAGGCGGTTTTTCCAACGACACCAATTATTGATAATAGTGCACTGAACGACACCAACTCAGTTGATGTCTTGCCAGCATCTAATCTCTCCTTGAACAATAGCATCGTAAATGATGCATTTCCTTCCGATGCTGCTGTCGATTCACTTCTACTTGATGGCACAACAAATCTGAATCCAAATGTGCCGTTGTCAAATATCCATGCAAACCAACAGGCTCGTGTTTCCGCTTCTAATGGTAGTGGCCAGCCAATTATAACAACTCCAAGTTCAATAGCAAGTACGCCAGGGTCCAAGCTTTTAAATCCAGATCCTACGACAGATGTGCTTTTATATGGGAATAATAACAATATTAATAATACAAATAGCTATACACTTTCAAGGTTCAATAGTATGACAGATGATGCACCTGCGGCTAAACACAGCAGGAAAAAGTCACGTTCTTCAAAATCAAGCAAAAAGAGTTCGAAAAGTTTGGTTGGAGGTATCACAGATTCGCGTTTTGAAGTTGGACCAAAGGAATATTTTGGCTCATATTCGTCCCATCCCAGAAGTCTTGCAGTTAAGAAGATTAAGGGGAAAAAGGGAACATCGGCTCCTAAAAGACCCGCGTTTGTGATGAAATTGTGGAACATGGTGAATGATAAATCGAATAGCAAGTATATTTCGTGGATGTCCGATGGGAAAGCTTTTCAAGTAAATGATAGGGAAAGCTTCATGAAATATGTTCTTCCAAAATACTTCAAACATAACAATTTTGCGTCATTTGTGCGACAACTTAATATGTATGGCTGGCACAAGATACAGGACGTGAACTCGGGGTCTCTGTTACAGGGTGATGAGGTGTGGCAGTTTGAAAATCCCAACTTCGTACGTGGCAGAGAAGATTTACTTGATCGTATAGTGAGAAATAAGCCAACAAAGGAAACAGAGGAAGACGAGCTGGATATTAATGCACTTTTAGCGCAGCTGGAATCTATGAGAAAAAGTCAGAAACTTATTGAAGAAGACCTGAGGCGTGTCAGAGAGGACAATGAAATGCTATGGAAGGAAAATTATTTAGCCAGAGAGAGGCACAAAGCACAATCCGAAACGCTCAACAAGATTCTGCGATTTTTGGCCACTGTGTATGGCAGTAATAGTGCCAAGTTTTTGGATCATATGAATGGTCCTGGTTCACCAGAAGCTCTTAATTATCCAGAAAAGCCGTCTTCCGCCCTTCAAACGCAGGATGTGTATAACTATAACTACGGACCTCAAGTGTATCGTCCAAGATCGAATACAGCTTCAAATGGTCGTCTCTTGATCAGTAACGAAGCTTATTCGTCAAAGGCTCCATCTGCAACGTCCATCAAAGATATGAGTCAAGCTATGGCTAGGGATGCAAAAGCCTCCCAAGAGGCTCAGGAAATTCAGGAAATTCACAGAGGACCTGAAAACAGAAATGATCCTTACCTCAATGATACTCTTTTGCCTCAATCTCCAGCTCTTGCTAATTCTCCTAAAGGATTCTTCCCGGAATTGGTTCATACTCCACAAATCAAATATCAGCCTTTGGCTATCAACCAAAGTCAAACAAATAATAGGGGAGACCTTTTTGGAGCAGATAGTTTTAATGATGTACAGCAACAAATTCCACAGCAGAATCTACAGCATCAACAACATCGGTATCAGCATCAGCATCAGCATCAGGAAGCTGGAAGAAGTGATTCCCTAATATCTAGGCCAGAGGAATTGATGGGTAATATTCATAACCAGCTTAATAAAAATCAAGGAACTCTCAAACAAGTTAATGATTGGATTACAAAATTGTCTGGAAAGCCTAGTGAAGAAGTGTTAAGTGGCTCGCAAGATGAGTTGAATGACCTATTAATGCCCCAATCTCTGGAAATGAACGATAACGCCGGAGATCTTAACGTTCCTGACGTTGCCACGAGCAATGGAAATGATAATTCAGAAATTACCAGTAACAGGATAAATGAATTATATGATGAAATTGAAGATAATCTCAAAGACTCTCCTTCTAATGTTTCACAAATCGGGGGCCCGAGATCTACAAATGGTCACAAGAGGAAAGGAAGCAGTACGGGTATACCAAGTTCTGGTTCAAAAAAGCAGAAGTTGTGAATTTGTTTTCTCTTGAGGTTAGTTTATACATTTAATGGATTCTTGTGTGTAAAGCATGATGCTTTTCTTCCACAGATGTATGATATCTGCGCATATTTGTGGGTTTCTTTTTCGTCTCACTGTTGATTTTGCTAATAAGTGGCATCCTAATTTTGGTTTTAAACTGTTGGTTTGATTTTACATATGTTTTCATTTCATCAATTGTTTTTACATTAGTGGCTGTTCTTCAATCACGTCTTTTTGTACCTCAACGTGTATCTTTTTTATTTCCTTCTGGAATATTCACTATATTAACGGGGAAGTGCCTAAATTCACTTTTAAAAACTATTTATTTGCATGCTTAAATACAAGACCTTCTTCAGTTAGGATCTTTTGCCTAATATGTCTGTAGGGTTGATATTGGATTTATTTAATCCAATTTCTACCATCGATGCCGCTTCTTTAAATGATGTTGATTGATCATCCAATCCGATAGGTAGGAAATCCGATTTTACAGAATCTGAAGGCCATCTGAGGTTATTAAAAAGTTTGTGGCGCATGAGGAAATCAGAATTGTTATACTCTGTAGGTTTGAAATTTTCATCTCCATTCAACTTTGCATAAGCAGTTAACCTATCAATGGTCTTACGAGTAAGAAAGGTGGGGTTTCGGGATTCAGCCGTCAAAATGTAGACCATAATATGTACAAGATGATTCCAGTTTCTAAAATAAGGTATGTGAAGAAGATATTGATTCAAAAATTCATGTGCAAGGAACTGTGTGGTTTTTATATTAAATCTCTTCGGAAAAAGATTGTTGAATGCAATGCAATTGTATAATTCTCTTTTACCGGCAAAATAATCGATAAAAACGACAAAAGATCCACCATTTAAGGATTTTCTGTTGACTTCAAATTTCGTGTTAATTAAAGACCATGCCTCATTCACTCTTTCATGTTTCAAATAGCATCTCAATAATTTGTTTAATTGAAATGGCGTCATTGTGTTCTCATTGATTCCAGACCTTTCGAAGTATTCTAATAATTCCTCTGGGGTGCATACTTCAGATAAGCAGAATATCGCACTTGGTAGTATAGGTTTATGCGATATTCCGAACGCGTTCATCATGTCTAGTAACTTAATCTTAGGTGATATGTGATGCATAACCCTAAAGATATAGTACCAGGTGTTGGTATTTGCCAGGGTATTGTTATTTTTCATCTTCTCAAGTCGTTTCAAACGGGGAATATAGTTTGAATTGTATAATGAAACAGAAAGCAATGCATTATCAAAATCAACATCATGGTTAACATCAGTATGTTTATCCATTATCTTAAATATTTCCCCTGCCAAGTCGTCTCTGACCATGAAATGAAAGTAAAGAACAATTAACAAAAATGATTGCTTAGTCAAAAACTCAGGAACGGATTGAACAATTTTCAGAAGGGTTTTATTAATGAAATCTCCAGCTGAACTTTGGTATCGATAAATTGTCAATTTTTCAATATACTCATTTATCCCCTTTCGATCTTTAATTTCATCGACGTTTGGTAGATACCTCACTCTCCGTCTGTCTGACATCTCAATATAGGGAAATTTCGAAACTGGAACTTGGCCTTTCATAAAGGGTGAAATATCATCAAGCTTTCGAATTATTTCGTCCTCCAAAACTGTATTCACACCAACTTTTAACCTCTCTGGTATTAGTATATTCTTCAACGGATGAATAGTATCAGTCTTCCCCGGGAAACACTCTTGCGTATTGCGTAGAGAAACTCCATCACTGAAAGATCTAATTCCTACCGGAATTCTAATGCTTTTAAAAAGACCAAAAACTTGCATAGCATGCGTCGAAACAACATCTTAACACTTCATAGGATAAGGAACATTCGATAATGAAAAGGTTGTGTACGAAATTATACTAGCACTTGGCCCAATGCCAAAGATATGAAAAAAAAAAAAGTCAAAAAACAAATGCGATCTCCGAGGATTGAACTCGGGACCTTCAGATCTTCAGTCTGACGCTCTCCCGACTGAGCTAAGCTCGCAA